>TARA_R110001592_G_scaffold17786_3_pt1 | contig 32400 bp, 52 predicted proteins | sample TARA_R110001592 | Tara Oceans TARA_R110001592 (sample SAMEA4398387) | marine metagenome | biome: Polar Biome; feature: [SRF] surface water layer (ENVO:00010504); material: water (ENVO:00002006), including particulate matter (ENVO:01000060) such as... | depth 5 m | reverse complement strand
TCAGTATTGGTATCACAGTACTCCAGTATCTGTTCGCATATGGTTTCAGGCATGTGATCCACACCTATAAAACTGTTGCGATTATTTTGTTTTAACTGCTTAATAATTATAACCCTCAGTAATTATATACCCTTTACTGCCCTTGGTGCCGTTTAATTCTGGTTTATTGTTATATAACTGTAAAAATGCCTCCAACAGATGTGCTTCATCATTGCTTTTGGTGTCCAAACGTAACATATCAGACACATCAGTCTGGAATGCTCTGAGCGGATGTGGTGCTGGAATATGTACTACCTGACTGGGTTTTGAGTATACTTTAACTGTATATCCTGACTGTAAATACTGTTTGATTATGTCACCCTTTTGCAGTTTGCCTTCTGGCATCTTCTGATTACTTCTGGTGCTGTTGCTCCAACTACTCCAGTGCTGGTTCATACGATACTTCACAGTATATCCGTATTCTCCTATATAGATTACAGTATGTTCACTGAAGCCAGGATCACATTCAGTTCGTTCTGCTACCCAAACGTAGGTGCCTGGTGCTTCTGTTTCTGCCTGCTCTGAGTATTCTACTTCTATTAAGTCGTCTGTCAGGGTAAACTCTGCTGTGGGTAAGTAATTACTGTCCTGAACAGCCACGGCGAACTCTGTGTGATTATCCATTATACTGTTTCCTCAAAGAACTCACCGAATTGTGATTGGCTTGGTGTGTATTCTTCTGCTAATATTCCCTCTCGAACTTCACTAAGAGTCCCCATGCAGTTGTGAAAATATTCAACATCTGCCAGTATTTCAGTATCTTCATGTACCATATCCATTAAATCCATTAACTCATAACTGTTGACCCAATACCATTCTCCTCTGACATGACAGTTTTTTAGATGTTTTTGTACTTTTGTTTCATACTGATTAAAATATTCAAAAGGTTCGCTCACATATATGTATTCTAATTGTCTGGGATTTCCCGTCTGATTACTGCTGAGTCTTTTTAATACTCCTGAGTTAGCAGTTTCTTTTTGACTAGTTACACCAGGTTTTATGTAAAACATTTCTGATTGTGTGGGTATTTCAGGATTATCTTCCAGGAAATTAGGTAAAACACTTATAATATGATCAAAAGATCTTTCCACTACAATATAAAATCTGCCTAATTTATGATGTTTTACGTTATTATAGCTCATTATAGGTCTACTCTGCTCCATTTATTGTTTTCACGATGGTCCAGCAAGTCCTGAATGCTGTAAATACCCATCTCTTTGTAGACATGTGGTGCCACTTTGTAATGGTTTTTGCCCATTTGTTTGTAATATGTCTGCATGTCTGCGATATATTCTTTTAAATTGATGTATTCTGATGCCATTGGTTTAATTGCTTTCATTCTATTGTGTCCACTTTTACTCTTTTATCAAATGTAGGGTATATAAACTCATTGTTTATATGATGTACCTTCCTGTCTACTCCCTCGTTAGGGAAACCTATGCCCAGTATTAAATTAGTTCTGGGTTTATTAATAATTTTTGCTATTTTCGTATCATCAAAACACTGACAAAATCCTGTTTTGTAGCCCAGCATGTGAGCAGTTAGATTAAGGTATGCACTAGCAATGCCTATACTCTGTTCCTGTATGCCACGAGTGTTTGCTAGTGTATCTTCTGTGACACTTTTACGTGGGTCTACATCTAAATGGAATAACACCAGCATGTTAGCGAGTGTCTGGGTATTGTATATAGTTAAATTATCAGGACCGCCATAGGAAAAACCATATGTTGTTTTGTATATTTGTTCTATAATATCTCTGTTGGTAATAAATGTAACACTATACCAGGCACGGTTTTGTTTTGTGGGGCATTTTTTAATAGAATATTTTAATAATTTAATATGATCTGTGGGTAATTGCTTATCCAGATCCCAATTACGTTGAGCTCTCTGACTGCCCTCTATTAATTGTCTTAAATCATCTAAATTGGAATAGTCTGTCATTTATATTATACACCGTATTTGGCGTTACCTCTCAATGCAAAGTAAAGAGCACCTACATATAAACTCACATGTAAATAATCTCTCCAAATAACGTCCCATAAACTTGCAGGCGACATTAACCATATAACTCCAGTAACCACACAGGTCATTGTGATAGCACTAAATCTGGTAATAATATCTCCTATATTCCAGGCTACTGATCTCCAGAAGTTACTTAACCATCTGTGCCAAGGCACAATACCTATAACACCACCCACTAGAAGTCCTATTGCTGAGCCTATTTCTCCCCAGGTTACAAACCACCATACAATATATGGCAAGTTCCACATCTCTGCAACTGCTCCATCAACAGGATATTTACTAAGTCCTTGTTGCAGGAACATCACACTTAGTGGTATTCGCAGAAAGAATGTGGCTAATGGTGCCTCTACTTTTGGTATCTTCATAAAACTATAGTTTCCTCGCCTCCTCTGGTACGTCTGTAATAACGTTCCTTAGCCGCTAATTGCAGGATAAGTTTTTGTTTGTGTACTTTCCTTGCTTTTTGTTTATCATGCCCAGCATTTGCCTTTTTGGTATTAAATGCTTTGGCTTTTGTAGTCATCTTTTTCATAATGTTCCCTTGGTTATTACAAGACCCTCTTCAGGATCTTCTAGTGTTAATGGCTCTCTTAGTGCCTCTTCTTCTTCTTCCTCACGCCACATAGCTCTGTCTTCCTGTATGCCGAATGCTTCGTTCAAGGCTTCTCCTACGTCGTCTTGCGTTAGAAACTCATCTGTTAGTGCAGAGCAGTCAAACTGGTTAAAGTCTCCGTTCTGTAAAGCACCACAAAAATCGTTAGCAGGTTCATACCACAGTATCTCTGCTTCATGTTCATCACTTTTATGTAACCATTTTTCGACTGCATCTGTAGGCGGTCCCCATGCTGATTCAAAGTATCCTTCTAATACACCTCTGACTGAGCCCTGGTATTCATATTCTTCCTGTGTTATGCCATGCTCTTTGACGTCCCATTTGGTACCCCAATGATCAATTGCTGAGTTGTAGTCCCATTCACCGTCTAGTGGTGCTAGGGCAGTTAGTAAACCTTCATCTACTTTATCGTCTTCCAAAATATTCCATATTCTGTCTATTTCTTCTTTAGGACCTTCTATCCTAATATGATTACTGCACCAGTTTGGCATTAGTCGTCCAACCCATGAACGTAATTGTCGTTCTTTTCTTTATAACCATAGAAACTGCCTTCCTTGGCTTCCTGTTTCTTTTTAGCATCACTCTTCTTACTTGCTTTAAGCGGGTCGAGTAAAACTTCCTCTCTTCTGGATAGTTGTTTATTTTCTACTTTATCGTACATTATCTTTCCCAGCACTTGTATCCTGTGCAATCCTCTACAGTATCTCCACAATTCCACTCGCAATATACATCTGCGTCTGTTAGTAAAGATATTTGTTTTAATATTCTATCTACTTCTGGATCATTTAAATGACCTAAAACATCTTGTGTAACATTTGTATTATAGCAAAGCTCACCGTCTGTGTCAAGAACAGCAAGTTCCCATAAACCTTTATCACCACCATAACTGCCTTTGTGTTTAATAACACTAGCACCGTAACCATTAGGAAATGAATAGAGCTTCTGAACTCCATCCATTACCTTTTTGGTCTCTTTTAAATAAATTGTATCGACTGACATTATGCCGCTTCAATCATGCTCAAAGGCACATTATAACTTCTGCCTTGCATATTTACAATAGCACGTTTTACGTTTACTTTTGTAATTGTACCAGCAGTTCTTTTTGTCTTCTGTACTACCCAAACGTCATCGCCAACACTTAATGTTGCTTTTGTTTGTGTTTCCTGCACGGTTCTAGTGTAAGACATTAATGATTGCAATTCTGATGTAGAAAAGTTGCCTCTCATTACTGCTTGTTTGATTTCTGACATATTCATAAGTTACTCCTAAATTTAAATATACAACTATTATAGCAAATTATTAGGATATGTCAAGTATTTTTTGGTAATAAAGTAAGTAAGTAATCAGCCCATTGTTTATTTAAATTTATTTCTGTGTCATTAGTACCAAAATGATTAGGTGATTGCAGTATTGGTTCTGGTCTTACACCTTTTCGACTTGCATTTTGTATAATAAAAGTTTCTGCGACTGGTAATTGTTTTAATTTATCTGCAAGATTTACTGCAATATCTACATTTAGATATTTTAGTGTATTAAAACTATAAAACTCTATAACTCTTGCACCTTTAGATTTAATGTATGGTATTAAATTGTTTTGGATATAAAGTACATGAGAAATCCATAACCTTTCTTGCTTTTCCTTATTAAATACATGCAACATAAATCTTTTTGCAGTATCTATTACTTCTGGAGAGATTTTTGAGCCATTGAATCCAATATCATTAGGTTCATTCTTATCTCCGTAGATATTAATACTAGTTGGAGTTATATTATGTCCATTAAAATATAGCCTGTATGGGTTAGTGTAACATACCACAACCGTATCATCACGTTGTATGTTCTCAGTTTGCTCTTCAATTTGTAGCATTGTGTATTCTATAGAGCTACCACCCTGACTTTGTATGTTTATTTCCTTGCCTAAACTATTTGCGAAATCAACTCCCCACCAATAGTCAGGAATTGCATGAGGTTCTATACCTTTTTGTGGTACATCGCCTACTTCACAGGGACTACAAAAACTATCACCAAAAAACCATGCAACACTCATTTTATTAATCCAAGTACTTTAATATACAACTAGTATAGTAAATTATTAGGATATGTCAAGTTTTTTCTGGGCTTTTTCTTCGTCTCCTGCGAAATATCTATCAGCAACGGCTTTAATTCCTTGATCAGGTGTGAGATATCTGTCATACATATCTCTAAATTTATTATTTGTTATGAATTCAGGTAAATTATCCCATGTCAATTTAGGTACTTCAGTTAAATTAAGCATTAATTGTTGATTGTGCTCTAATATAGGCTTTAATCTACTATTAATTAATCTCCAATCTTTATCACTCTTGTTACATAACTCAGTTAATATTGTAATTACCCTGCTAATTCGATGTCTGGGATTAATTATTTCATCATAATCTTCCATCCAGACACTATCAAATGTTTTAAATCCTAAATGTTTTAGTATTTTTATAGTATATGGAGGAGCAATCCATAACATTGGGTGCCCATTAAGGAATTGTCTGAATGTTTTCTCAGTAATAAACCCACAATAAAAATAATTTACCCATTGTGGTACATTTACCTTTTGTGAGCTACATACAGGGCAAATCATTCTGTTTACACTAGGGTCGTAGTCCATTAATGCACTACAACCGTTTATGTGTGGTACTCTACTACTGCAATCATTATATGGATTGTTCATATTACCCAATAATGTTTCAGTTACTAAAGTTAAATGTGTTTTATCATAAAAGTCAGCAAACTGATTGGGTATATCACGTTGTTTACTATGGATAATTGCTTCTGTAAACTCTATATCACCATAACTCATTACTTTTTCTGTAGTATTTTCCTTTACATCGTATGTGATTGGTAATTGGTTTATTAAATGCTCAGGTATTATTCCAGTTAGAGTAGTGTCTCCTACTTTATTATAGGTTACAATGCCCCTATGCATTAATTGTTTTTCCATTAATTCCCTGTATAATGTAATTCTGTGTCTGTTTGGTTGTTTATTAAGGCAATTAAATGCTAATTCTTTATCCACAGGCTCGTCTGGAATCGTTTGGTAATTAATTTTAGGGATAATATTATCTTTATTAGGTATATCAAACAGTTGTGGTGCATATATTTTACTTAATAAAAACTCACACTCTAAATTAATCCTATCTTCCCCTTGGAAATGCTTTTCCTTCCAGTAAATATACTGTTTAAATATTTGCCAATTACTTGTAATAAAGGTAAATTGGCTAGGGCTCATTATTAATGCTTTACATATTGTATGAATATAATAAAATATATATTGATCGTTTATAATTAATACATTACCTTCATAAGGATGATTAATAATTATTCTGATATCTTTTCTGGGAGACTTCTTTTCCCTTAAAACAAAGTTTATTATGTCTGTTTCCAGTTTACCAGTCCAGAAATCCTCAGATAAATCCTGTAAATTACCTTTATCAGTCACGTAATCTATTACATGAAATATTTCCGTTTTAATCATATCTGATATTTTAATTTATTGTGATAATCGGCCCAGGTTAATTTAGGTATTTCGTTTAAATTAAGTATTAATTGCTGATTATATTGTAGTGTAGGTATCATTCGTTGCCATAAATCCTGTCTTTCCTGAGTATTTAATATAGATAAGTCTTTTAATACATCAATTACTGCATTTATTCTGTCTACAGGGTCTCTAATTGCATCATAACTTTCGTCCCAAAACTCTGAGTATGTTTTAAATCCTAATTGTTGCATTACTTTTGTAGTGCCATGCTCTGCTACCCATATAACAGGATGTCCGTTTGCTATAGTCCTAAATGTTTTCTCAGTAATAAATCCTTCTTCGTAGTAAAAGTACCACTCATTATGTTCCCAATGCTCAGGAATGTTTTCTGGCGTTCCTCCACCTGTTTCTGCAACCACACTCACTAAACTATTGTCCAGTATAGGTGCGTATTGGTTATCATGTTTGTTTACATCAGGATAATACTGATGCCTGTTTACTGATTCGTATATCCACTCTTGTGCTGATATGCCCTCTGGCTTGTCTAGTGTAAGTGGTAGCTCTGCAAATAGTTCGTCTGGCATCATGCCTATCAAGTCTGCATAACCAACTTCATTAAAACTACAGAGTCCGTGTTGTAATAAATCGGCATCTCTCAGAGCATGGTATAAATGCATTCTGTTTCTGCGTGGTACTCTGTTTAGAGTATTAAATGTATAGCCTAATGGTTTATCTTGTGCAGGGTCACAGTAATCAAACTGCATCTCTTCTCCCCAGGTATCAAATACATCTCCTTCTCCTATGCTATCACTATTATAAATGTTAGGTGCATAACACCACAGCATTTGCATATGAGCTTCTAGGTTAAACATAGGTTGTCTGGCATAAGGACTTGCCCTGTGCCATTTCTGATACAACCAAAATATCTTCCAGTTACCAGTAATTATTGTTGTATTATTAGAATGTATTCCATATTGCTCTGCTAATTTATGTGCCGCCATAAACCACCATTCGTTATTAATTAATAACATATTGGCTTCAAAGGGATGGTTAAATACTAACTGGGTAGTACTAAAGTCTATGCCATTTGCTTGGCATCTGTTAATTAAAGGGTCGTAAAAGAATATAAAGTCCTCACATTCCCCCTCAGGTAAAGGAATGCCAGTCATGTTTATGTGTAATAATATTCTGTCTGTTTCTATATCAAATGACTCTTCAGGTAAGCCTGACTCTGATATTAATATTTGTTTTAGCTCTTCTGGTGCCATTTTGTTTTGCCAAATCCTTGTCTGCGTCTAAAGTATAACCATTCTAAGTATTGTTCGTCTGAGCTCCATGTCTTTTCTATATCTATCTCCCATTTATAATGAGCTGGAGTTAGTTCTGCATCAGCATCATTAATATAATCTAAATAGTTCCATTTTGCTTCAAATTCTTGTGGGTATGTGCCTGTTAATTTACTTACAAATGCCTTTTGTGTCTCTAATAGTCCACTACGTTTATCTCTGGTATCAAATGTATTACCTATAAACTCCATTACTGCGTCATAGTTTCTGTGGAAGTCCTGGTTAGCATACCAAAATAATGTATGACCGTATGCACCATCTGTCATTTTGCCTGTTGTCATATATGTTGCAAGTATCTGTCTGGTTTCTTTGTACTTGTTACCTACTACACCTGTGTCGTTTTGCATTGCTTCAAACAATTGGTCATAACTTTCCCTGTATGTTTGTTTGCCTTGTTTATTCCATACTCTGGTTATTACCTGTGCCCAGCCTCCACAATGGAAATTAATAATCATCCAGGCATACATCCAGTTATCTAAAAACTCTTCATGTGGCATTGTGTTTGTTTCTTTTACTATCTCAGTTATCTCTGATATATGTTGGTCATGATCTAGTTCTCTATCTCCTGCAACATAGTCAGGCAACTCAATCGTTTTAAAGCCGTATTGGTTTTTGTGTTCAGGCAAATTACTTGTGGCATTTTCCAATACCTGATGGAACCATACTTCTATACTGTTATGCTGTCCTATATCTAATACGCCAGCCAAGCCCTGACGCCACGAGTCTGTGGTTTCTAATGGCAATGGTAGTATAAGTTCTGTATAACTTCCTATACCCTCACGGTTTAGTAAGTCCATCATGTCGCCTAAGTGACTGCTTTCCATGTTCTTTCGTTTGATTACTTTTAATACATCATCGTCCATACTTTGTACTGACAATGTCATGCCTCTGTTTAATCCATTACTAATAAACTTCTTGACTATCTCTATTACGTTTTGTTTTGCATTCTTGTGCCAATTAGCATTTACTGTAGCAGGAAATCCTGTACGTTTTTGTACATCTAATATGTAATCAGTTATAGGCATATCTCTGTCAGGAAATATACCAAAGTTTGCATCTGCCATAAAGATGTATTCTATTTCATTTGCACCTAACCATTCTATTTCCTGATATACTTTCTCCATCGGAAACTTCTTAACTTTGGCGTATGTTAAACTACCCCAATCACAAAACGTGCAACTAAACGGACAACCTCTATTGGTTTCCAATGTAGTACTCCATTTTATATCAGGATTGTCTAGTATAATTTTATCAAATACTCCAGTGGTATAAGGACTAGGAATGTCTAAGTCCTCTACTCTGTTTGCTGAGTATAGTTTTCGTGTATTACCCTTTTCAAAGTCTGTTAGGTATTCGTGTACACTTAACTCTCCCTCTGAGATAATAAATGTATCAACGTAAGGTAATTGATCTATCTGCTCTGCGTTTCTAAACTCTGTCACTTGCGGACCGCCGAAAACTATTTGTACATCTGGTGACTTCTCTTTGAGCAGTTTGGCTAATGCCTTGTTGTACTCCCAATTCCACATGTAACAACTAAACAAAACAATATCATCGTTTGCCATGTCATCACTTGCCCATTCTATTTTCTCTCTGCGGAATATAAGTTTGTTGAGTTCAAGTTTATCTTTAAACTCTGGTGTTTGTGCTGAAAAACTGTAAACACAGGCAATAGAATATGGTAGCCAGTAGCCACTAAATGCTGATCCTCCTTGACGGAAGTTGGGTTGTACTAGGCTAAGTTTCATACTACTATTTAACAAGAAAAGCCCACTAATGTGGGCTTAACTGAAATCTTTGTAGATTTATTTTTTTGCTATTGCTTTTGCTTCTTTTACAAATGTAGCGACCATTTTATCTTTGGTCATTCTGGCATCAAGTTTGATACCCCATTCGTTTTTAGCAAGATCGTCAATTTCCTTTTTTGTTTTAGGAGTTAATTGAGCTTTAGTAGGAGCCTTAACAACTTCTACTACTTCCTCTTTTACTTCTTCAACAACAGGAGTTTTTGCAGGTGCTTTCACAGGCGCAGGTGCTGATGCACTCGAGTCTGATTTAATGAAAAAGTTGTATACAACAAATCCTACAATAACGATTCCAATAACTATACCAATTGAGTTTTCCATGGTTATTCTCCTTTCAATAGTTTATCGTCTAAATTTGATAATGCACTATAAAGTTCATTACCCCTTACTGGATGGTCTAAGTTTACAGGGTTTAATCTCTTATAACCTGTAGACCTTATCCTCGTCTTGACACTCTCTACTATTGCCAAATCATCTTCACTAGGACGTGTTTGCGTCTCTAATTCTGATAATAGGCCATATAGTACCAAGTCAAATTGCAAGTAACTGAACCCAAACTGAGCTTCATCTCCTGCATCTACGCCCAAACCATCCGTTGGTGTAGCCGAAATAATACTTGCTGGAACGTCCATAATTTCTGCTAATGCAGGGACCTCCCAACTTTTGCTTAATGATTGAATAGGAGCAACATCTCCTACGTCACCATGCAAAGTCCAAAAACCGGCTGATAGTTCACTGAAGTTATCAGTACTTCCTACTATGCCGTTTAATTTGTTTGCTAAATTGTAAAGGGTAAGCATTCTAAGTCTGGCTCTGATATTGCCACGTCTTACTTTAATTGCTTTGCTTTCTTTTTTGCCTGAAAGCTCTGTGTCTGTCTTGTTTTGTTTTAAGTAAAAGTCGTATGTGTCAGATAAATCCATTTGTACATGGTCTATATCTAAGGCGTCACAGGCTTCTACTCCTCTGTCTGTCTCTGCTTCGTTCTGATGTATGGGTAAAGTTACGCCAGTAACATTCCAACCTGCATGTTTAAATAGGCTGGCTGTTAAGGCACTATCTATACCACCGCTCATTCCTAATACAATATTGTCCATATTGTATGTCGTTCTGTAATCTGTTAAACTTCTTACAAGTCCGTCTTTTAGTTGCTCTGTGTTATCTTCAAAGATGTGCATTCTTATCTGCTCATCTAACATATAGTCAAACCAAGGACTTAGTTTAGGTGCTACGCCATCTCTGGTGTTAAACTCTAAAATCTTGTTTTTAATTTCCATTGCTATTATTTATTAAGTAGTGTTTTAATTATTTAATATTTCTGATCTAAAATGTTAAGTATAATATTAATACATAGGTCATTAGATGTAGGAATTGGTCTGTTCCGTGTATAGCCCAATACATCTGATCTCCTGGTGTATATTCCCTTGACTTCCATATATTAGTCTTTATATAATCTATATGATAATGTATTGCAAAGTCTAATAATCCCATTAACAATGCCCACCAAAAGTTTATGCCTAAAAAGTTTAATACTGTTAGAGTTAATATTCCGTGCCAGCCTGAATGTGCTATCCCGCCAAATGCACCGTAAGTGCCTTTGCCTTTCATCATCCAATAATATTGTGTATAATAGTCAGCGACTAGGTGCTTGAATGTTAATCCAATGAAAAGATATAGAGCGTCATGAAACATAGGTTATCCTTAGTTTTGCCAGGTGGTTGTATTCTCTACTTTTTTAATGTTATCTGATTCTAAGCCTCGGTATTTGCCATATTCCACTTCGCTTAAAAAATATATCCAGGCTTTGCCTTGACTTGTTTCTATAATAGTTCTTGTGTAAAAACTATTTTGATCTGCATCACCAAAATTAGGTGCTTTCCATTCAACTGGTAAATCGTCTCTACCAAATCCTTCTATGCCATCTAAGGAATCTAGTGCTTCAGCATCAACTTCCCAAACTTCCCCAACAATAAAACTGTCTCCTTTTAGCAATCCTGGAAATGCTCCTAAATCTAGCATTTCATAATCAGGATAAGAAGTTTTTGCTTTGCCTTTAGGCTCCACGTTTAAGCCAAGGTTATTTAAACCTCTTATTTCGCCACCAGTTTTTAGAGTACCAAAGACAAATACTTGATTACATTTCTCAATGTCTCTAGAGTATTTCTCCATGTCCATCTGATAAAAATTATCCATTTACTTTCTCTTCCAGGTCTTTTATTCTGGCACTCATTGTACTTAATAATCTGCTAGTGTCAGCGTCTAATACTTTTGCCTGACTGGCAATAGACATTGCTGATAGCTCGTCTATTTTGTCGTTAAGCTCTGCAATTACTCTGTTTCTGTCATTTATTACATCAAGTAATTCTGCCTTTGTCATTTGTGTTGTACTTTTTACGCTCATAATTTATTCTTTCCAGTTATTATACAGTATTTACCTTAATTGTCAACCACATCTACCACATTTCCGAAAACAACCATTGTTTTTCTTAATACAAATCCACAGTTTCTACTTGGTGCGTCTGCACTATGAGGATAACTTCCGTCCATTATGATTAGTCTGTTTGGTTTGTATTGTATCTCAGCAATTTGCCAGTCTTGTACTAACCTATCACTAAATCCACGTTGTCCTTGATCTAATGCGTCTTTTTTATAAACTCTAAAAGCACCGTTCCAATGGTCTCCCCATTCTGGATTTATATGCCACAAAAAGGATAAATTCTTTCGTCTGTAATTGTCTTTGTGTATTGTTCCTTGTAAGCCTTGTGTTTGGCCATTTAGTCCTGCATAATCAAATTGTTTAAACTCTATACCAAAATCACTACACATTTTTTCTATAATTGGCCTGGCTATCTCTGAATATTCACCATAAGGTTTCATCCACCTTTCAAAAAATGGCATAGCCCAGGTAATTTCTGTTGTAACACCATCTTCCCACGTCACATTATTATTGAAGTTCCATCTGCCTGTGGCTTCTACTTGTTTAGAAAATGTCTCCCACATGTCTTGTGGACACCAATCGTCTATTACATGTATTGCATCTAAAGGTATTTTATCTAACTTAAATTTAGATTTGTAATATTTAACTTCCATTAAAATCTTCCAGTACATGTATAATTTTGTTTGCTACAATCTTATGTATTTCTCTGCCGGCATGTCCACGATCAGGAAAATAAAAAGGATTCATTATAGGTGTAGTCATTTCTAAATCTTTTATCTCTACTAAAAGTTCCTCATGGACATTATCTGCAATTCTCTCTAGGGCAAGCCAGTCTATTTTATTATCAAGAGAACCTTGTAATGGTTTAAGTGTTTCTCTACAAAAAAACGGTTTTTGTAATAAGTTTGATATCCTAGGTGCTATTACTGTAATATTTTGATAGTCTGTTCCATGTATTACTGAGTCTGGAACACTTACCTGCCCTCCCATCATTAAAACAGGCACATTAAAACTGTCTAAAATGTCTAAAAATGTTTTGGTTGTTTTTGCACATAACTTTTCATAGTAGTGTTTAGTAATTAAATTTCTTTCTTCGCTAGGTAACTTTTCTAAATTGTTTAATACATCTCTGCCAGGGTCTGTCCAAAAACATATTACAAAATCAAAATGCTTTGCGAACTGATAATTTCCTATTACCTCTGAAATATGATCTAATTGATAGATGTTACCTCTGCCAGCAACTGCAAAGTTTACTATGTTCGCATCTGGAAAGTGTTCGTGTAGGTATTGTTGTGTGCCACTATGAGTAGGCATATTTACCTCTCCTACAAAATTCCATTCTCCCCAAGCCCAACTGTCTCCTAAAATAGCAATGTTCATTATAATATATTTCTGTTAATAAACTGCCAGGATTCTTCTACATAACTGCTAGGCTTTTCTGTAAACTCTGTGCGAATATATCTGTTTATGATACCTTCAAACTGTATCATTATAAGCCTTGCTGTATTTTTATTGTTTGTAAACATAGCAAACTCTTGCTCTATTTGTGCAAGTAATAAATTTACTAATGTTTTAATCTCTTGCTCAGTATGTAGCATACCTTCTCTGTTTAGTAGGCGACAAAAACCAGGATTGACATCTAAATACATTACCAAAAACATAAAAAGGTTTCGTATTCTGTCTGTAGGGTGGGTAAATTTAAATTTGACTTCATTTGTTTTATCCATTATAGTTTGCTCTACATGTCTAAAAAGTTGTTCAAATATCTCTTGTTTGTTTTTGTAATGTTTGTATAATGCTGACTCAGTAATGTCGCATTTCTCTGCAAGTATTTTAGTTGTTACTGATTGCATGTGAGGTTGCTCTAGTGTATGTACTAGTGCTTCTAATATCATAAGTTTTCTGTTTACAGACTTCATTTTACAAACCTTTCAAATGCTTCTACTCTTATTTGAGCAAGTGTACTAAAATAGTATTTGGTAAGGTGCACATTGTATTCTACACCAGAACTTTTTGTACTTTCTGAACAGTCTTCTAGTATATAATATTTCCAGACACCTAATAGTTTATCAGAAAATATTCTGTAGGTCCTTCCTGGCTCTGCAAATTCTAATTGATACATTACTTTATCTTATTCCAAAGTCTTTCGTGTATAAAATACATAAACATTTTAATAAACATGTCTGCTACGCCAATTATCATTGCCGCCTCTTTAACTACATGGGAAGGCCACTCAGGATGTATCATGCCTATTGCCCAGTAGGAAACTGCCATTGTTATACATACTGCAACTATACGCCATGTTATTGTTTTTGCTATACTTCTGTTGATGCTGTCTGCCATACTTTACTCATTATGTCGTATAATACTACGACAGTTAATCCACTTAATAAAAATCTTATATCAAAAATTAATGCTTCTAAACTAAATGGTGGGAATGTTTGTCCTGCGTTTGCCATAACATGCCACACTAACCAACTACAGCCTAATGCAATGTATTTGTTATCAAGTACCTTACTGATAAAAGGTGCTACTGCTAATGCTGAATATGTATATAACATCCAACTGCCTAGTCCTAGAAATATATCTGATACAAACATAACTGCCGGCATCATTAAGAACCCTAAATTACTTTTAGTAAGGTAAGGTATTAATACTGCTAACCCTAACAAGGGCTCGCTATTGGCTGGTAGTGGTAGTAGTCTACTTAATACCAAAGCACCAAATAATATTATACCTGCTTTAATTGTTTCTTTCATTTTCTATCTTATAGACTCTTTTTCTTAAACTAGTACTGCTAAAGGAATGGTCTCTGCCATTATATATTAGTTTTATTCCTCTGTCCTTACAAATTTGTTTGCCTGTGAAGTCCTTGCCTTTATATTCTTCGCCCATAACTTTTACATTGATAGGCAACGTTAGTAATAAATCCTCTAAGTCTGCTTCTGTGTTATAAATTACAATCTCATCTACATATTTAATTGCTGATAATTGTATCTGTCGTTCTACAATACTTTGTATTGGTGCATTTTTATGTTCTCTATCTAGTGTGGGGTCTATTTGTAGCCCAACTATTAAATAGTCACAATGCCGTTTTGCTTCTTCCAGCATAACAACATGGCCTGCATGTAGCAGATCAAAAGTAGACGCCGTAAATCCTATGTTACCACAGTCTTTGTAGTCTAGTTTCATTATATTGCCTGTGCTAAGAAGTATATGCAAATAGCAATACTACATAACAAAAACAAGAATACCCATGCAATATGAAACTTTTTTGTTATAAGTCTATTCCACCAATCCTTCATTTGTATCTCTTATAATAGGCAAACCGTTTGTGCTTCTTTCATGATCACCAGCAGTTACACAACAATTTAAGAAAGGAGTTTTATCTATAACTCTCCTAAGTTCTTTATCCAACTTATCACCATAGTTCATATACTGGTTAGAGTAAGGAACTTCAACAGTAATTGTTGCTCGTATTGTTTTTTTCAATGCTTTGGCCTATTGTTTTTATCATTAAAATATATGAATACTAGAAACATTAAAACTAATGCAATTATTGTATAATCAATCATGACTAAAGTTTATAGTATCCTCAATTTCGTTTGTGCTACTATTTACCACCATTCCAAACAAATCACCACCCTTTCCGGCACCACAGTCTAACCAAATCACTGTTCCGCCTGCATCGTTCGTATACACTAAGGGCTCTGCTTGGAAATTATCAAAGTCAGGCTCCTCGTGTAATGGTGCAGGATCATGACCTACATACAATGTAATTCCTGCAGGTACACTATCTTTCCAGTCATATGTTCTGCAAGGGTAGTCCTGTCCTTTATGCCAAAACGTCTTTTTGTAGTTTGCCTGTCCAAACATCATGTTATCTGTCATCTTACGAGTAATGTTTCCTGTCTTTTCGGCTTCCCAAAAGTCCTGATGCATTCCGCCATGTGTAACGTATGTTGTATCGTTTAATTTCATATACTCTTTGCAATGTGTTTCCACCATGTGCCTAAAGTCTGATACAAATTGAGGGTCATTATCCATCTCTGCCATTGTTACTATATTAGGAGGACCTAACACTACGTTGGCTCCATTAAGAGCTCTTATAATTTTGTGTTCGTGGTTACCCTTTACAATACTTGCTTTGCCTGAGTCCAGTAACTTGTTTAGTTCGCTCACACATTTGGCGCCGTCTTGCTTACCGTCCACAATGTCTCCCACACTTACTAAATGTAAGTCATTGGAAAGAGCAAAATTAATTGCTCTTTCTAGTGGTGGGTAGTCGGCGTGTACATCGCCTATAATAAGATATTGCATCAACTATACTTATCTATTGTAGTTAGCAGTCCAGTCTGTCATAGCGTTTTTTGTTATAGCATTAGTCCAAAAGTTGTTGTTAAGCATAGCATATAGTTTACCCTCAAACTTTTTAATAACTAATTCTGCTCCCACAACACTTTGTATAGCCCTGTACCATCTGTCATTGTAGCCGCCAACAAAACAATACCCTTCTGCAGTACAATTTTGCAAGTAATACTTACTGCTTAAACTTCCTTTTAATTCCTGCCTAATGCTTTGCAGTTGCATAGCCCTGTTTGTTTCCAAAATGTTCAAAACATCCTGTAATAACAGTTGCTTAAAAATTGCTCTTTTGCTTAGTTTTTTCATTAATTTAACTCCCATTAATTAACTTTAAATATACAACTATTATAGCAGAAATCCGCATATTGTCAAGTGTTACAGCTCATTTTTTATTATCTTATAGTATGTAATCTGGAATGTAATAAAAAGATAAATACATACTGTAAAAGTCATATCTAGGGAGATTGAAAACAATGGCACAAGTTAAAAACTACGGGCTAATAGGTGTAGGAACAGAGTTACAGTTAGGTAAACAAGGACCTCTACTTAAAGGCAATGCAGATACAGACACATTCCAGATAACAACAGAAGGTGGAAGTACCCTTACAACGTTGGAAGGGGCAAATGCCACATCTGCCAGCCACTTTGTAACTAAAGCACAGATGGATGCTAGTGCATCAGGCTCATCCGGAGCAGAATTAGAACTAGGTGCGGCAACTGACAGTAGTTATACTGATGGTGCGTTACAAACCCTAACTACCACAACAAAAATTTCAGATGGTATTGACTTTCTTAACGAAGCATTAGAGAATGTTCGTAATGATACGTTTGTAAAGAGCGTAGACTTTACTACAAACGTAAGCTCAGGTGGTAATCCGCTAAGTGTTACACTAACAACTACAGTAGTTGGTAATGCTAATAGATATACAATTGATTGGGGTGATGGTAGTTCAACAACTGCTACATCAGACAGTACTCCAAGTCATACATATACTGACAATAGTAATTCACCATATAATGTAACAGTAACCGCATTTAACAGTAACGGTTCAGGTGAAGGCAGTACTACAAGTACAACAAAAAACAATTTTATAACACTATACACCGCAACACCAGTTGCAGACTTTGAACTATACACAGTTAGTTCAGGTGGTAGTGCATTAACTGGCAACAACAGAGAGATTGATGCTGGTGAAACAGTTTATTTAGAAAACGATACAACAAATTCAGGTAGTGCAACATGTACTTACACAGTCAATTGGGGCGATGGTTCAAGTACAGAAAATGTGGCATCAGGTGCCGCAGGTGATGTTGGTGGTGGCAGATTAAGTCATACATACGCAAGTGATAGTGGTAGTTCAACCAGAACTATTACATTAGTACAAACAGCTCACAGTACTGCAGACCCAGGTGAACTTAACAGTACAGCAACAGATATATTAAAAGTTTATGACCCAACTATTGCGGCACCAAGTGGATTAAGTAGTAAAACAATCTCATTTGGTGAAAGCAGTTCAGGTTCAAGTCCTTACTTAGCATCAGGATATACTGATAACAGTTCAGAAGATAGTGTTTCAGTAGGTTCAAGTGTAACAAGAATAACGGCCAGTAGTGCAGGTAGTACTACAGAGTCAAGCACAATGAGTAGTTTTGCATACAATGGTAATGCTGGTGACTTAACAGCATTTGTTGACGGTTCAGCCGCAGGTGCAATTAGTTTATCAGGTGGCAATGACGCAGGCAGTAACGGTAACTTAACTATAGTTTCCGAAAGCGATTACAACAGTTTGAATACTGCAGGTAGCTCAACATCATTTAGTGCAAGTTTATACTCACCAAATTTATATAAAGGATTTAAAGCCAAAGTTGCCGCCACTACAAGTGCGTTAGTAACTGGGTCACATAGTTTTAAACTAAGTCATAGTGTAACAGGTGCAACAAACGTATTAAGTTTTGTTAAAGATGACCTAACAAGCACAGCATCATTAGATATAAGTGCCGCCACATTGGCAGAAGCAAGTGAAGGTTCAGTAGCATATGAGTCAGGTATTAAATATTATACAAACAATGCAACAGTAACACTAGCAGGTGTTAAAGCATTTGATTGGATAGGACAATGTTATAGAAACGACAGTACTCCTTTTGATGTAGCAAGTGGCACAAACTTTGAAAGCACATCAGGCTCAGCAATTGGTTCACAAGGTTACAGTTATGCTAGTATAGACGGTTCAAGTACATTCCTTAGCGGTGGTACACCAATAGCAGATACTGGTAAAGACAGCAGTAACAAATATTCATTAGGCGACGTTACAGTTAATGTAAACGGTGGCGGTAATGCAGTAGAGCAGATTAGAGCTAAACTAGATAATGTTAATGGTACAGGATCGTATGTACAAATTACTGATAAGAAACTACAAACTCTTAACAGTACAACAGGCGTAAATGAAACTATAGCAGTAGCAGACAGTTTAGGTGCTACACATGATGACGATGGTAAACGTATAACAGGATTTGGTACAGCATCAGATACTCCTAGTTTTGGTAGTTCAACTAACTATTATACAGGAAGTGTTTGGAGTGGTAACCAAACTATTGCAGGTACACAAGAAGCAGTTACACGTTTTGGTACATTGTCACACTTTACAACAGATTTAAGTTCAGGTTATTTACCAGTAGGTCCAGACTTGAACAGTGGCAGAAGTGGAGCTCAGTACTTTACATTTGCTTTTAGAAGAACAGCAATGGCTAACTTCACAGTAAGACTTACAGGTAAAGTTAGTGGTTTCTTTGTAGCCGCACCAGGCACAACTATTGATAGTGCTAGTGGTTTAAGTGGCTGGATAGATGCAGGTGTTACATATGGTGGAGCAGGTTGTCCAGGTTCTAATACAGGCGCAGGTGGTAACGGTTCAAATGGTACAGCATTTACATCTGGAGACAGAATTATAGATGGTACTACATACAGTAACGATACATTTACTTTAACTTTAGGTGATCAAAACGGTACGGATTCATTCGGTAACCAGGTTTTGATTAGGATTAAACTAGAGTCAGGAGACTCTTTAACAGCATTGAGTATAGAATAATGGCAATAAGTGATACACAAAAAGTTGACCTTTTATGGAAAAAGGTTGGTTTCGGTAAAGTTAAAACTGATTCTAACAGTAACAAAAAGGCACCTAACGAAGCAATTAGCTCGGACTTTATTATTAAATCTAGTCAGATATGGAACAAAAGTTCCAGTATTCCTGGCACTATACCTAGCAGTAGCTCAGGTGTTGTAACAGTATACTCAGATGCAAATAGTAATTCCGTAGAAACAACAGAAGATGGAACTGCGTCAGATAACAGAACATGGAAAGCAGGTACTACTAACTGGATACCACCATCATTTGGTGCTACTTACCAGGCTAAAGTTTATGCAAGTACAAGTGGTGATAGCAGTCCTCAAACAAACGGAACTCAGTTATTTGAAACAGGCTCCGGTAATGAAGACCAATGGTACTTCGACTATGCCTCAGGTGTGTTACACTTTATAGGAAGTAACTTACCTACAGACATTGGTACTAGTACTAGTAATGTTATATACATAGTTGGTGCTAGATATACTGGTGCATTAGGTGTTGGAGACAGTAGTGCAAGTCAAACAGTAATTAAGTCTACTCTATCTCAGGTATACGCAGACAATACTATTGCTACAGGTGACTTAGTAAAAGTAAATACAGATGCTGATGGTGAATATGCAGTATATATTGCAGATCAAGATGCACCTTCACAACTTAGCCATTTAACTTTAGTTAGCAGTAAAGATAGTGCTGGTGGAGATTCAGATACACTAAGAGCAAACGTTACCTACAATGGTGGTAATGTTACTTTAGGTGATGTTAGTGCTACATCAAGACCGCAGGAAGTTGTAGTAGATGTAACAGTAGCATTTGATGGTTCAACATCTATTAATGTAGGCGATGATTCAGACAATGACAGATTAATGGGCGATAACTATATGGACCTAGGAACAGTTGGAACATATACAGTATCACCAAAATTTGTTTATATGGATGCACTAGACGTTAATAATACTATTAAGGCTTATGTTGTTGCTGGTACTAGTACGCAGGGTGCGGCTAGTATAATGGTTACTTATTCGTAAACCTTTGTAATATAAGTTCGCTTAATTTACCTATATCATCTCTTTCAAGATCATATAACTCACTCATTCTATCAACTGCACTCTGTATACTAACGAGTGCATTTGACTTTCCTTCTTTAATGTGTTTATATACAAAACCGTTCTCTCTGAACTCGGGCTCTGTAAGTATTTCTTCTAACACTTTGCTATAGTCCTTCATTCTATATGTGTATAGCCATGGTTATTTTTAAGTGCCTCATAAAATAACGGCTCTCCTTTAGATACATTTTCATACCATTCACCACTGGCATCATCACTAGCATCATCTGAAATATACTTGTAACATATAAAGTCTCTATTCATACTAGCACATACTTTTGCTAGTGCATAGGCTTCCATGTCAACTATATTAAATTGATTATCGTTTATTAAATGCTCTAACATATCTAAACCGCCTATGTCACTGACAAACTGGTCTTGTGTACGGCATATTAAACCCTCAGTACCAAAGTTAATAACACCTGATACTGCAACGTCATCGCCAAATGTTAAGCCTGGACCATCACAAAGATCTCCGCAGTCTATATCTCCCTGCAGGAAAGTTGTGCAATTATATAAATTACCCAGTTCAACTTTGTATGCACCTCCTCCTGTACCATAGTTAATTACTCTCCTTATTTCAGGATGTGCTGACAAATATCTTGTTAATGAATATGCGGCATTAATTTTGCCTACACCTGTAAACAATACAGTTTCTGGCAGGACTTCTGGTAGTTCGCTTGGTAATGCACACACTACAATAGTTTCGTTATCTGGGGCTCGTAGGTGTGACAAAAGTGTTCCTTGTTTCATATTTTATACTCTAATAGTCTTTGAATGTGTTTAATGTCTTGTTCTTCTCTTATTGAGCACAATTCGTTTGCAAAATGTAATTCAATATTGTTGTCTACTGCTAGTTTTAGTATTGTATACCTACGAAAGGGATCGTCAGGTAATGAGTAAATACTACATAATACTATTGCATCAACGTTGTAACTGGTTATAAATTGTTCTAATGCAGGGTACCAATCTAAAAACTCATTCTCAAATTGATAGTCGTTTATTTTAATATTGTTGTTCCTGCAATATTCGTTTATAGTTGCTCTTTGCATCGGCAATGGAATGCCACCACTCCAAGAGTTATTCCAACCTGCATAACTTATATATTCTTTTGCTGGATCTATGGGCCTAGTATCTGGTCTTTCACCTATAAACCTAAAGTAACCGCCTGGTAATTTTCTGTGGTACTCTCCTCCTTTTGGAAGTATCCTACCATCCATACTCCATCTGGATATAGGAGTATCATTGTTTACGTTACCATGTATATGATGTTGCTGAAACAAGTGTGCTTGTCCTGGTTGTAATTCTACAGGAAAAGAACGGGTAACAGATTCGGATTGTAGTTTGTCAAAACTCCATTCGTTTTTATAACATTCATTAGTAATATAATCTGAATCTTCGCATGTTAAAATTTGCATTGAGTTTGTACCATAGCACTGAGTAATTGGCGTCCAAACGGTTAGTATGCCTAATCCATTTCCTGTCCATTCGTCTTTATGAAATTGTAACAGCCTTCCTGCCTTTGCTTGATCTGGTATAACTATTCTTACAGTAAAGAACCTTTGTATCATGTACTCGTCTTCATCAAGGAGTTGTGGCACAATTGATTCGTAATAACTGTCTATTCGTTTAATAAACTCTTCACTGCCCGTTGCTTTTTGTAAGTGTTTACCTAACTCTACTATCTGATTAGGTTTAAGAGACTCATGCACAGTTTCCAAGGACTCTATAACAGAATACTTTTCTCTAGCAATGTTTAACCAGTACTCAGGCCAGTTATGAATATCTAAATCATAATTTGCTGTTTGGTTTTCCCAATTAGATCTTATTTCGTTTATACTCATTCCTACTATTTATAGACTATAAATATCATTATGAAGATAGAACGGTTAACTTTTGAACAAGTATACGATATATGGAATAATAAACTATGGCCAGATAGAAAAAGTCCTATAGAGTCTCATAGTGCTATGACATGGCCGTTTGAAGGTAATCCAGATGCAATTGATATGAATATCTTTAATTATGATCCTACGTTTTGGGGTGTGTTTAAAGATAATAAATTAGTAGGTGTTAATTCAGGGCATAAGACTACAAGTAATCATTATCGTAGTAGAGGTATTTGGGTAGACCCTGCATATAGACAATTAGGTTTAGCCCAGAAATTATTTACTATGACAGAACATCAGGCTTTGTTAGAAAAATGTGAGATGATTTGGAGTATACCTAGGAAGAGTGCTCTAAGTGCCTATACTAATTATGGCTTTAATACTGTAGGGGATTTTATATCTACTGAAACTTCAACATCAAATATTTACGTTAAAAAGAATATATAATTACTCTTGATCTTTTAAATACTCTAACATTGTATAGACATCAGATACTTCAAAAGGATCTGCATCACTATTATCTGATAATCCTGCTTCTACAAACATTTGTTCAACAACACCATCGTTAAGTATCATGCTGTATCGCCAACTCCTCATTCCCATACCTATATTGTTTTTATCAACTAGGAATCCTAAACGTCTGCTAAACTCTCCTGCACCATCTGGAATAGGTTTAACCTTTTTAGTTTCAGTTGCGTTCATCCAGGAGTTCATTACAAACGTATCATTAACACTTAAACAATAAACCTCATCTATTCCTAACTCAATTAATTTGTCGTATTCCATTTCATATCCTGGCAGGTGTGTGCTAGAACATGTAGGCGTAAATGCACCTGGTAATGCAACAAGTACTACTCTTTTACCTGTAAACATCTCTGCTGACGTTAAGTCGTACCATTCAAATCCCGGTGCTTCGTCTATTTCTCGTCTGGTTTTAAATGTAACCATTGGTGCCGTAATGTTAAATGCCATTTATGTCTCCTGTTTGTTTTATAATATACCCATTTGATACTTTGCTTCGTCTGATACATGTATATCTGGATTCCATGGCGGATCAAATGTTAAATTTAGTTTAATTAAGTTTACACCTTCTGTACTTCTAACAGCAAATTCTGATTCCATCATAATCATATCGCCAAAAGGACAATTAGGTGCAGTAAGTGTCATTAAAACTTGTACATCGTTTTCTTCATTTACATCTATATTGTAAATCAATCCTAAGTCAACTATATTGATACCTATCTCAGGATCAATTACTCTACGTAGGTTACTGCGTACTCTGTCTTCTAGTTTTAATTCGTTTGAGTCCACTGCTTCGTAATCTCTATTGTTTAAGTTAGTTTCTTTATCGCTTTGCATAATGCTTCTGATAGTTTGTGCATATCTTCTTTTGTATTATATATACCTGGGCTTACTCTAATTACACCTTTACCACCACTTATTTTGTTTACTATAGGGTGAGCACATAGTTTACCAACTCTTAAAGCAATGTCATCAAATCCAACTAATGCACTAACATCACTAGGATGATATCCATCGCAAGTAAATGTGTAAACATATCTACCATTTTGTCTGTAACTAGGATATACTAAGTTAAGTCCTTTTATGTTTAAAATGTCTGTATCGCTCAGAGCAAAATCTAATTCTGTAAAATGTTCCTGCATATTATCATAGCCTACATAACTGATATATTCTGCCGCCATTCCTAGTCCTAATATTCCTGCTATGTTTGGTGTACCTACTTCATGTTTTGCAGGGCCATCGTAAAATTCTACGTTGCCTTTGAAGTCATAATGGGTTACAGCACCGCCACCTAATCTAACTGCTCTCATTCTTTCTAAAGGCAGTCTACTATACATAAATCCTATACCTGTTGGCCCATACATCTTATGTCCACTAAAGACAGCATGGTCAACTGTAAAAGGATCAAACTCATGTGTTCCAAGTGTTTGGCATCCGTCAATAATTACTTTTATACCAAAGTCATGTGCGGCTTTGGATAATTTTTTATAGTTTACAGGTATGCCTGTTACATTACTGTGACTATGAATACTTAATACTGCATAAGGCCATTTTTCAAGCTCTTTACATGCTTCTTCTATATTGATAGTGCCTCTATCAGTTAAAGGTAAAACAACTAACCTGCCATTATCTGTAGTCCTGCCTTGTGCTATCCAGGGAAGTATGTTTGCTGTATGCTCTGCTTCTGTTACTATAACAACTGGTGTATCTTTATACCATTCTGCTATTATATTAAGGCCCTCTGTGGCACCAGCAGTAAACATAATCTGTTCTGGTTGCACATTTATAAGTGTAGCAACCGACTGCCTAGATACTTCTATGTCAGCAGATACTTCCTGACTTATTCTAAAGTCACCTCTGTTTACATTACATCGTTTATGCTCATAATAATCGCTCATCTTATCTAATACCCGCTGATGAGTTTGTGTACTCGCGGCACTATCCAAGTAGACTAAGTCTGGATTATTATTTAGTGTAGGGAACTCCCTTTTTACATCTTTAAAAAACATTGCTTTAGGGTTTCCTCTGCTATATTTGTTTCTATACCTCTGCTTTCCAGAAAGTATAATTGGTTTTCATCTATATTACTTACCGTACAACCATGCGAACATACAATTTCTTTGGTATGAATATCTAATTGTGGCTCTGTGATGGCTGATGCTGTATTGCTTACTAATAAATTTTTATTAACTAACTCTGCATCTGTTCCTTCTGCTTCTTTGTCTACAATAATCGAACCTAAAAAACTACTGTGACTTTGGTCGTCTATAATACTTCGTATATCTACTCTGCTAGTACTGTCTGGACCTATATGATGCACGTCTACAACTGAGTTGTTTACATAATCTCCATATAAATCAAAAGAGCCTTTGACATCTGTTTGGCAACATTTGTATACATCTATATACATTAAATCTTGTGTATACTTACTGCCTTCTCCAACTACTTTGTAGTTAAATGTACTGTTAGGAAACTGTATAACTTTAGATTCAATAATGTTTGCACCTTTATCTTTACCATCTATATCAAATTGTCTTTCAATAGTTAATGATGCATAATCCCTAACAAGGTATATTATTTTATATACTTTTAAACCGTCTTTGTTAAAGAACTTTTCATCTAATGTTACGACACTATTTTTCCCAACATCTATTAATACAGTAACACAGGTTAAGTCTTGATCATTATAGTAATCACTGTAAGCAATAGTTGTACTTTTTTGCATCTTAGCAGGATACTTTAGACCAACTATGCCAGTTGAATGTGCTACAGCAAAATCTGATATCCTGCCTGTGGGTTTAAAATAAGGCTGATACTTTGATAAATTATTTCTTGTAGTGTATGGTGTTAATACTTTTGGACTCCATTTGGAATTCCAACTGGTGTTACTATACTCTGACTTTGCTTCTATATGTCCGTCATCTATGATAACATCATACCCATCTAGCTCATGCAAGTCCCACTTACTGGAGTCGTTATTTCCACCTGTTTGGTTTAAATGACCTAATAAAACTTTGGGCTTCATGTTTTTATAGTACTTGTTGAATACAGGATTACCGTTGTCTAATATATTGTCTCTGTTTTCCACAGCAACTTCATGCATTACAGATTTATCATTTAAGCTCATACTTTTCCTGAGCTCTAATTCAAATAGATTGTGTAACTCGCCTATGCTATACTCTATATTAGCCATCAAATCCGTTCTCTAAAATATCGTATGCAATATCTGTATTATCATATTGTTTTGCATAACCGTCTTTATTAAATACTGTAACTGTATCAGGATCAAGACTAGTAATTAATTGTGCATAATGGCTTATAATAATTAATACTTTACCTTCTTGTTGTGAGAAGTCATTTAGTTTTTGTATTAGTACTTTAATTGCATCTATATCTAAACCACTGTCAGGCTCATCTAGTATTGCAACTTGTGGGTCTAGCATATCTAATTGTATTAGTTCGTTTTTCTTTTTCTCCCCACCACTTGCTTCAACGTTTAATTGTTTCTTATCCCAAGTGTCCGACAATCCTAACTCGTTTGCTAACTCTTTAAACTTACTTAAACTATCTCCAAGTTTAACTGTAGACTGCCTGGAGTTTAATGCTTGTCTCATAAACTGAAAGTTACTTAAACCTTCTATGGGTGTAGGGTTTTGGAAACTTACAAAAAGGCCTGCTCTAGCACGTTCGTATGTATCCATTGCCAATAGATCTTTACCATTAAGCTCTACAGCACCACTGGACTCTAATGTAGGAGAGCCCATAAGAGCATGAGCAAATGTACTCTTGCCTACTCCATTAGGTCCCATTATAATATGTACGCCAGGGCCATATTCCAAATGCATATCATTAAGTATTGGGTAATACCCATCTATTTTTATACTAAATTCCTGTGTAACTAGCATTAGTTTGAATCCTCGGTTATTACTTTCTTTAATTCGCCTGTGCTATGCATTTCTGTAATAATGTCACAACCTCCTAATAGTTCGCCTTCAAAAAATAACTGTGGGAATGTAGGCCAATCACTTACGTCAGGAAGTACAGCTCTAATTTCTGGATTTTCTAAAATATCTATATAAGAAAACTCTACTTCGCATTCTATTAATGCCTGAACAGTTCTTGCGGAAAATCCACATTGAGGATTATAAGGTGTACCCTTCATAAATAAAATCATTTTGTTTTCTTTAATCATTTCTTCTATTTTATCTACCCAAATACTCATCCTACTGCTCCTTCAAGTGTAACTTTTAATAATTGATTTGCTTCTGCGGCAAACTCTAATGGCAGTTTTTGGAATACATCTTTACAAAAACCATTTACTACACAACTTACTGCATCTTCTTCATCTAAGCCTCTGCTCTGCAAATAGTATAAGGCTTCTTCTGATAACTTACCTGTACTTGCTTCATGTTCTACTATACTGCTATTGTTAAATTGTTGTACTATAGGCAATGTAATTGCTTTACTATTGTCTAACATTAAACTATCACATACTGTATAGTTTCTACTGTTAGTAGCCTTCCTGCCTATACGAACTTGGCCTCTATAAGTATTACTACTATCACCAAAACTAATACCTTTGCTTATAATTGTACTCTTAGTATTCTTACCCACGTGTAGCATCTTAGTGCCTGTGTCAGCCATTTGTTTGCCTTTTGTTACTGCAACACTATAAAACTCTCCAACACTATTGTCACCTTTAAGTATGCAACTTGGGTACTTCCATGTAACGGCACTTCCTGTCTCAACCTGTGTCCAACTTACCTTACTGCTTTCTCCCTTACACATTGCTCTTTTGGTTACAAAGTTTAGTACGCCACCAACTCCATTCTCATCTCCTGGATACCAATTTTGTACTGTTGAATATTTAATCTCTGCCCTGTCATGTAAAATTAGTTCTACTACAGCCGCATGTAATGTATTCTCATCATATGCTGGTGCCGTACAACCTTCTAAATAACTAACAAAACTATCCGCATCTGCTATAATAAGGGTTCTTTCAAACTGACCTGTATTACGAGCGTTGATGCGGAAGTATGTGTTCAATTCCATAGGACATCTTACGCCCTTGGGAATATAACAAAATGTGCCGTCAGTAAAGACAGCACTATTTAGGCAGGCAAAGTAGTTATCCTTTGCAGGAATAACACTACCTAAATACTCTTTTACGAGTTCGGGGTGTTCTTGTATGGCTTCACTTATACTGCAAAATATAATGCCATGTTTTTTTAATTCTGATTGAAATGTTGTAGCAATACTAACACTATCAAATACAACGTCAACTGCTACTGTGGGAATAATGTTTGAGTCTTTTGTTTCTATGCCTAATAATGCATCACGTTCTTGTAACGGTACACCTAATTTATCAAATGTTTCTAAAATTTCTGGCGGTATCTCATCTTTGTTTCTAAACTTTGGCGCAGAGTAATAACTTAATGCCTGATAATCTATAGGGGCATAACTAACTTCTGCCCAAGTAGGTTCTTTAATTGTTTGTAGATGTTTCCATGCTTTAAGTCTAAATTCAGTAACCCATTCAGGTTCTTCTTTTAAAGCACTAAGCCTTTTAACTATGTCCTCGGTAAGCCCAGGTTCAAAGTCTTCAGTGTCTGTAATTGTATTAAAGCCTGCCGTATACTTATTAGTAGCAAACTTTTTATATTCACTACTCATTTAATATTCTTCCTGTTTTGTCTGTCCGCAGTTCGCTGAAAACTCCGTTCAAGAAGTCTATTCCAACAATCAGATATACATTGTAACACTAGATCTTCTCCATTATGGACTTTAAAGGATGCCCATGATGGCGTGATAATAATGTTACTTCGTTAACCTTTTGCTCACCTAGTTCCTGATTGTATTGGCCAACTATTGCCTTACCGTTTTTGTGTACCTGAACTGTTAAGTCTTTTGCCTGCTCTATGTTTTTATTAAACACTTCAATAATTAGTTTAATAACAAAGTCCATAGGTGTAAAGTCATCATTTAAAATGATTACATTGAACCTATCTGGATACTTTAGTTCAACCCGTTGTATAGTTTTCGATTTTGCTCTAGCCATATTTTACCTTTTAAAGTATTATACAGTCAAACTAGGGTGTTGTCAAGATTATTTTTGATGTTTCGGCAGTTTTGCTTCTATAAAAATCTCATGTACTCGTTTGACAGGATTATACTTTTTCATTTTAAGTTTCCTGTTCTCTTGTATGAGTGTTTTCGTTTTTACTGCTGTATAATGATAAGTGTGACTATCTCTAGTTTCACCTTCTGGTATCATATATACGATTACTTTTTTCTTATTACCTTTGCTTGCCATAATATATAAGTGGGGAGAGTATATTTCCCCTCTCCCCTATATTTATGACAAAGTTTAAGATACTTTGATTTTTTGTGGTTTAAGAGCGTCAGGAACGTTTCTGAATAGTTCTACCTTTAGAAGACCGTCTTCTAATTTTGCGTCTTTAACCTCCACATACTCAGCAAGTTTAAAACTTCTTACAAAGTTTCGTTCTGCAATACCTTTATGTAAAAACTCGATGTCGTCCATTGCTCCGGACTCATCGGCTTTAATAGTACCAGTAATAAGTAAGTTACCGTCTTCTAACTCAATGTCTATCTCGGACTTTTTAAATCCTGCAATAGCCAATGTGATTGAATACAGATCATCACCGTCTTTACTGATGTTGTATGGTGGGTAGCCTTGTGAATTATTAGTAGAATTCATTTGAGTTTCGAACTCATTGAATAGTCTATCAAATCCGATTGTGGCTCTATATAGTGGGTTTAGTGTATCTGAAGTGATACGAAATTGCTTGTTTACCATGATTATCTCCTTTTTAAAAAGCAAGTTAATTTATTTTACTAGTTCTTTTTAAACCCTTACGGCGAATAAAAAGATCGCGGGTTAGAGGAGCATTCGTTAGTGTGTGTCCTGTTCCTCTATCCTACTTGGTATACTTCTTGGTTACTTTGAGTGTTGCCATTCTCAGTCCTTTGTTGGATACCCCAAACAAATAATGCCTAAGCACTATTCTAATATTACCGAACTATTGCTAGTCCCCTAATATAAAATGTAGGTCTACTTCCTTGTTACCATTCGGTTTGTGTTTCTTACGATTCACTTACCTTGTGTATCATCTCCATTGACTCTACATGCAGTCTGAATTAACAGTAGACTCCATTCACTTACGATCCTTTTGCCCTTGTTTTTTCTTCTTGCAAGTTTATTTATCTTTTTTCTATTTTCTGCCCTTGTTTAATGGAGGTAAGTTGCCATATTCTGTTACAAAATGATCCAAGTATACCATTTCCATGTCTTTATGAATAGATCTTTCAACTGTTTTTTCCTGGCCCATTACATTAACCTTTACTTTGGTTACTTTTAATTTCTTAGCCCAAACACTCACAGTACCTGCAACAACGTCATCATACAGAGCTTCACGTATTACAACGTCGGTTGTGTCTCCGTTCATATATCTACCTAATCTACTAAATGTACCTTTCTTCCAGGTAGGACTTGTTGTACTGTTACCTTTGGTTAGTAGCAGTAATGGGTTACCTGACTCACCACACTTTACTATATTATCCCCAACTACGATAAAATATAACCAACTCTGATGCTTAGGGCCTACAAATTTCTTATCTACGTTTTCATAGGACCATTGGTCTAATCTGTCAGGATGTATAATAACATCGCAAACCTTCTCAAATCCGTCTTGTGTATAGTTTTGTATTTTCATAATAGCATTATGATACACATAGTAGTTTAAGTCAAGCCTTTTATTCGCCTGTTTTCGAACCAAACTCGCACATAAGTCTTTCTAATTATAGCGACTGTGGTAAATACAATGTTCTGTAGTATTACCAATTTTACATTTTGCTCGTATGTAACTGCAACAATTCCTATCCAGTTAGCAAAGGCGATGATACCAAAACCTATTGGTACATTCATTGCGAAGGCTAAAGCAGTATCACTTACTGACTCCTTAAATGCTTGTCTTTTACTTGCCTTAACCATGTGTGAACTCCATTGTTTTTGTATCTAATCTGTTGAAAGGTTTATGCCCATAAGTTAATTTAAATATAGCAAATGTATCTGCATTATCAAATTTAGCATCAACTTGTAAGGTTAAGCCATAAGATACATCGGCCCAACTTTTCTCAAAATGTACAGTACCTTTATAACTGTCTGCCCATTTAAAATATGACTCCAGAGTATTTTGTACTGCATTATCATATAACCAGTCGTAATCAGAAGAATCTTTTACATTACATTCAATGATCCTGTGTTTATACATTACGTCTTTTATAATACATTACAACACCGTACACACTTAAACTAAACCAAAATACTTCTATAACCATGCTGGCTAAGTTAAAAGTATAATATAGGCTAACTGTGACAAGTATTGCTACAATCATATTATTAAAACTGTACCAAAACCCTTTAGGGTCTATTCTATCAAACTGTAATAATCCGTATGTAGTTATTAATAAAATTACACCTATTAATCCTATAACGTCTGGTATTGCTATCATTTCTTATTCTTATCCTTGCGTTCCCACGCTCTTTGTAATCCGTTAGGCATTGGAGGTGCCTGTATATCTTTTATATGTTTCTGCCAAATAAGTCCATCTGGTCTTGCTCTGTCAGGAAATTCATCTTGTATTGGCTTATCAATATCTTTCTTTCCAAATATTTTGTCGTAATTGTCTGTATACTTGCTATGATCTGACTGCTTAGGTGCTGAGCCTTTACCGCCATGCCATTTCCCATGCCCTTTTGGTATTTCTGTCATATTAGTTTCTCCACTAAGTTCATCATTACTGCTGTTCCTGTTATAGCACTACCTATCATAATTGCTTTATCGTTCCAGCAATGGCCTACATATACCCATGAACATGCAGAACAGAAGTATGCTACTTGTCCAGCAGTAGTAAGTCCTGCACTAATAAAAACTACACCAATGACTGCAAGAATAGTTGCTATCCATTTAATGTAACTGTCTAAGCCTCCTGTAGGAGTACTAGGAGCAAACAAATCTACTTGTTCATTTGCCTCTTCTAGTTCTTTCTTTAGCCTGGCTCTTTCTGCATTAAGTTCTCTTGCAAGTTGTCCTGCTTTACTGTTAGCATCTAAAGATTTAATTTGTTCTTGTCGTTCTTGCTTATCCATTATATTACCATTAAGTATTCTGTAACTAAAGTTCTAAAAATTAATACAATACCTGCACCATTTAAAAGTATTAGTGCTCTGTCTTTCCATAAGAGTCCTACTACCATCCAACCTGCAACACCAATTAGACTGAATAATGTATCGTAAAACTGTAAATATTCCGGTTCTGGAATACCTCTGATACTCATACTTGCTAAGATAAAACAACTTGCTGTCCATTTAACATACCAACTAAGATCTTGTTTAGGGGTAGCACTCTTTTGTATTCTATTACTATATGCTATCTCATCTGGATGAAATTCGTTTTTACTTATTTTTTTCTTGTCGCTCATATTCTTCCCATTCGTAAGGTGTGGCTACTTTAGGCCTTTTATTCTCTCTTGCTCTCTTCCATGCTTGGTCTTGAAGTGTGTTAGGTTCTGATTTAGGCTCATACTTATCATTATCTTTTTTG
>TARA_R110001592_G_scaffold356458_1_pt1 | contig 32424 bp, 21 predicted proteins | sample TARA_R110001592 | Tara Oceans TARA_R110001592 (sample SAMEA4398387) | marine metagenome | biome: Polar Biome; feature: [SRF] surface water layer (ENVO:00010504); material: water (ENVO:00002006), including particulate matter (ENVO:01000060) such as... | depth 5 m | reverse complement strand
ACGCTTCCGTTTATAATTCAATAAGTTGAATTGGGTTCAGACCCTAGTATTGGGGCTATTCAGATGGACCGTGTAGAAATGTGGAGGGATGTCGAGGTAGAGCCACGCGTGGTTAAAATAAGGATCAGTTATGATTGGGGCATCAGATAGTTCGCATGAGATCAGGCACTTTGAGGAAATAGCAATTTTGTCTAAGAATGAGCAAAAAAAAAATCAACGGGCTTCCACAAGGAGCTAATATAGCCATAATGGCTCTAAATGGAGATTGCCTGTGCAACGCATGTCTGCGCGTGACGCTAAGAACGGATTTGGGCGCTTAGTCGACACGGCCAGGGCCGAGCCCGTGGCTATTGAAAAACACGGACGTCCAGTCGTAGTGGTCCTCGCGATAGAGGAATATGAGAGACTAGTCGCAAATATGACGCCCAGTTCTATCCCCTCCGACACTACTAAGAAGCCAGAGGGTGGGAAATGATCGTCACGCCCTTTCATGCTAAGTACTTTGCGCACGACCTCACCCGCCGAGCTTCAACAGGCCTTGATCGCCTTTCGATGTCACTCTTCGATGCGGCCGTTGATCTGAACCCTCATCAGATAGAAGCCGCTCTCTTTTCCCTTGAATCACCTGTCTCAAAGGGTGTGTTGCTCGCCGACGAAGTTGGCTTGGGCAAGACAATTGAGGCGGGAATTGTCCTATGCCAGTTATGGGCAGAGCGTAAACGACGGCTGCTGGTCATCTGCCCGGCTTCGCTCCGAAAGCAATGGTCTCTGGAGCTTTCAGAAAAATTCAACCTACCGTCCCGGGTTCTGGATGCGAAAACCTACCGAGATGAACTCCGGCTCGGTCGCGCACCACTAAACGAGAAGGGTATTATTATCGTCTCATTCAACTATGCCAGCGCATTGCGAGAAGAAATAAAGGCGATTGGTTGGGATTTGGTTGTCATCGACGAGGCCCACAAACTTCGGAATGCTTATCGCCCCAGCAACAAAATCGGTCAGGGCATACGCTGGGCCACAGAAGATTGCCGAAAGTTGCTTTTGACAGCGACGCCACTGCAGAACTCACTCGTTGAGCTCTACGGGCTTTCGACGCTCATAGATGAGCATCTGTTCGGCGATATCAATGCGTTCAGGGCGCGCTATACCAGCGCCGGAAGCAGCATGACCGACCTTCGACAACGGCTTGCGACCTTCTGCAAAAGGACACTGCGCAATCAGGTCGTTGAATATGTTCGATATACAGAACGGCGAGCTATCACGCGGCCCTTCACATCGAGCGATGCCGAACATTCGCTTTACGAAGCGGTCTCAGCATTTTTGCAGCGTCCCAACAGCTACGCCCTTCCACAGCGTCAGAGGCATCTTACCGCACTCATTCTGAGGAAGTTGCTAGCCTCGTCATCTCTCGCCATCGCCGGCACGCTCGATACATTGCGGGTGAGATTGGAAACGCTCCGCGACGAGCAGGTCAAGGATGATCCGGAATTTGCCGAGCGGATAATTGAATCCGAAGATATCGAAGATGAACTACTTGACGATATCCTCTCAGAAGACACTGAATCGGAATCATCCGAATCCAATGTGGTGTTGATCGACCGATCACAGCTGAAAGAGGAAATAGAACTTTTAAAGCGCTTGAGTGCAAGGGCTCGGGATATCCCTGTCGACGCCAAAACGGAGACACTTCTCAAGGCTCTGGACATTGGTTTTGAGCAGATGGCGGAAAGGGGCGCTGCGCGGAAAGCTGTCATCTTTACTGAGTCCCGTAGGACGCAAGACTATCTCAAGAATTTTCTTGAGAGCCACGACTACAAGGGTGAAGTCGTCGTTTTCAATGGGACCAACACTGGGCCTGAAACGACGAAGATATATGAATCCTGGCTAGCAAAGAATAGGCTAACCGGTCGTTCGTCAGGATCCCGCGCAATTGATGTTCGCGCCGCCCTGGTCGAGCATTTTCGGGATCAAGGGACGATCCTGCTCGCGACCGAAGCCGCATCGGAAGGCGTGAACCTTCAGTTCTGTTCATTGGTCGTCAACTACGATTTGCCCTGGAATCCCCAGCGGATTGAACAGCGGATTGGTCGTTGTCATCGCTACGGGCAGAAGCACGACGTCGTCGTGATCAACTTCCTTAATGAGCGCAACGAGGCCGATCGCCGTGTCCTTGAATTACTCGGTGAGAAGTTCAGCCTCTTCAACGGCGTGTTTGGTGCCTCGGACGACGTGCTGGGCAGCATCGAATCCGGCGTCGATTTTGAGAAGCGCATACTGGCGATTTATCAAGAATGCCGAACCTCGGAGGAGATCGAGGCGGCATTCCAGAAACTACAGGAGGAGATGGACGCAAGCATTCAGGCGCGCATGGATGATACTCGGCGAAAGCTCTTCGAGCGCTTTGACGAAGATGTTCACCATCGGCTTCGGATCAGACTTGCCGATGCCAAGGATCAGCTCGACCGGGTCGGTCAGCGTTTCTGGTCGTTGACGCGTTTCATTCTGGCGGATCGTGCCCGCTTCGACGATCAAGCGCTTGTATTCGATCTCAAGGACCCGCCGAGCCCGGAGATATCGCCGGGACGCTATCACCTCATCTCGAAGTCCCTACCAGAGCCTGGCCATGACCGCAGCGAGGAACCGAGCCGCTTCCTCTATCGCCTGTCACACCCTCTCGGAGAGAAGGTTGTCCAGGGCGGAAAATCACTCCCAGTGCCGGCGGCTGTTATCACATTTGATGTAACGAACCACGGCACGCGCGTTCATGTCGTCGAGGCTCTTCGCGGCAAGGCTGGTTACCTCGTTCTGATGCGGTTGCAGGTCGAGTCCTATGAGCTGGAGGAATATCTCCTCTTCTCCGGTTTCGACGACGATGGCACGACGCTGGATCAAGAGGCCATGGAGAAGCTGTTCGGCTGTTCTGGACACGTCGATGCGCCAACGGATATTCCGGAGTCGGTAGCCAAACGGCTTGACGCCGAAGCGCAACGCCACGCCAAGGCAACGATCAGCCTCTCCCTTGAACAGAACAGTGGTCACTTCAATCAGGCACGCGACAAGCTTGAGAAGTGGTCGGACGACATGGTGCTCTCTGCCGAAAAGGCGTTGTCCGATACCAAGGAGCAGATCAAGGTTCTACGCCGTCAGGCGCGTCAGGCAGTGACTCTTGAGGAGCAACATTCTATTCAGGAGAAAATTCAGAAACTGGAGCGCCAGCAGCGCCGCCAGCGTCAAGAGATTTTCACGGTGGAAGACGAGATCATAGAGAAACGGGATTCTCTCATCGATCAGCTTGAGCGACGGCTTACGCAGCGGACCGAGACAGAAGTCCTTTTCACCATCCGTTGGCAGGTCGTTTGATCTGCCAGCATTGCAACATGAGCAAGAAATGAGACGTGTATGAGCCAGAAGTTCGAAAAACTGAAAACCCTGCTGACGGAGCTGTTCCAGCTCGACCAGCCCGATCTTGATTTCGGCCTCTACCGTATCATGCACGCCAAGAGCGCGGAGGTGACGCAGTTTCTCGACAAGGAACTGCTGTCGCAGGTGCGCGAGGCATTGGGTCATTACAAGACCTCAGATAAAGCGGAGCTGGAAAAGGAGCTTGCCAAGGCAATTGAGCAGGCGCAGAGCCTCGGCGCTGATCCCGAGACGCTACCGAAGGTCAAGGAACTGCGCGCTAAGCTCGCTAATGACGCTGTCGATATTGGCGGGCTTGAGAACGAGGTCTACGACCATCTGTTCAGCTTTTTCCGCCGCTACTATTCGGAAGGCGACTTCCTGGCCAAGCGCGTCTATCGGCCGGGTGTCTACGCGATCCCCTACGAAGGCGAAGAAGTCAAACTCCACTGGGCCAATCGGGACCAGTACTATATCAAGACCAGCGAGTATCTGCGCGACTATGCCTTTCGGCTGAAACCGGATAATGCCGCCAAACCCATGCGCGTGCATTTCCGACTGGTGGACGCCGCTGAGGGCGAGCATGGCAACGTCAAGGCGGCCGAAGGCAAGGACCGCGTCTTCATTCTCTCGAGTGAGGATTTCATCACCGTAGAGGACGGCGATCTGATTCTGCGCTTTGCTTATCGCCCTGCGACCCTGGCCGACTGGCCGGAGAGCGAGCGCCAAGAGGAAACTGAAAATGCGAAGAAGAAGCCGCCGGCGCAGAAGGATCTCACGGCGTCAGCGGTGAGCCGTGTTCTAGCGGTCACGGATACCGCCTTCACACCGTGGGTCGCTGAGCTTATGAAGCCACATGTGAATCTGAACGGCGAAAAACCAGGCCATTCCCGTCTCGAAGGGCATTTGAAACGCTACACCGCGCGAAACACCTTTGACTACTTCATCCATAAAGACCTTGGCGGCTTTCTGCGGCGGGAGCTGGATTTCTACATCAAGAACGAGGTGATGCATCTCGATGATATTGAGAGCGACACCGTACCGCGCGTGGAGCAATATCTTTCCAAGATCAAGGTGATCCGCCGGATCGCCGGCAAGGTCATCGACTTTCTTGCCCAGCTTGAGGATTTCCAGAAAAAGCTGTGGTTGAAGAAAAAATTTGTCGTCGAGACACAATACTGCATCACGCTAGATCGTATTCCGGAGGAGTTTTATCTGGAGATTGCTGACAACGATGCACAACGCGAAGAGTGGGCTAACATCCTTAGTTATCCCAATCTTCTTAAAGCGTCTAGCAATGACATATTTGAGCTTATACGGGCCAACCCGACTAACTTTTATGTTGATACTAGTCATTTTGCCGAGCAGTTCCGTAATGCCGTTATAGAAAATCTTTCTGAAAAGTCTCTCTCAGACCCGTCAGTAGCAATCCATAGTGAGAATTTACAGGCGCTAAATCTACTTCGAGCAACCTATTCGGGGAGGATTCGCACAATGTACATAGATCCTCCCTACAACACTGGGCAGGATGGTTTTTTATATAAAGACTCATTCAAGGCTTCAAGCTGGGTATCGATGATTTCCAATCGTCTGTCACTCGCTAGAGAACTACTTTCTGAGAAAGGCACAATCTTTGTCAGCATAAATGAAATTCAAAGAACATCTCTTGAGGCGGTTCTCATGGAAAAATTCGGCCGTCAAAACCGAATTGAAGAGCTCATTTGGGCGAGGGATACTGTCAGCAATAACTCTCCTGCATACTCCACCAACCATGAGTATATTGAGGTTTTCGCGCGAGACCGTTCCGTCACAGATCTCGACGCACACATGTTCCGTGAACAGCGGGATGGCTTTCCCGAGGTTATGCAGCTTCTCGCAAGCCTTAAGTCTGAGTATCCGCCGTTAGATAAAGTGCAAGATGCAGTTCGGCAGCTCTACCGAGAACATAAAGACGCTCATATTGCTAGCGAGATTGAGGTTGGACTTAATCGTAAAGAAGCTGAAAAGACAGATCCGTGGAAAGGCCTCTACCCGTACAAGTTTGTAGAGTATCGAGACATTGAAGGCCGACTTGTCGATCCGACAAAAGCGCAACGGGATGGAGTCAATATTTGGGTCTTTCGTGAAGTTGAGCCGTCGATGCCATCTGGGAAACAGGCCGAAAACATCCGCGACTCGAGCTCGGAGAATTATCGTTTTTATGATGCCGTTCATCCTGACTCTGGGGAGCGAGGAAAACCTCCAAAACGTGGATGGGCATTTCCTAAGAAGGCGCAAGGAAATCGCCCCTCCTTTGACAGTTATTGCAAGGACGACAGAATAGTTTTTAAGGGAGAAAATAATATCGCGCAATTGAAGTATTTTCTCCATGAGGTAGAGACGGTCGTTTCAACTTCTGTGATTCGTCAATATTCAGACGGCGAGCCTAGACTTGAAGCTATGTTTGGAAGAAAGGGCCTTATAGACAATCCGAAGCCACCAGCTCTAATTCAGAAAATAATCGCTCAGACTTCTGAAAAGGATTCGATCGTCTTCGATTTTTTTGCAGGCTCAGGTACTACAGCTCTCGCTACTATTCAGGAAAACCGAAAAGACTCCGGCATTCGCGCATTTGTTCTTGCTGAGGTCGGCTCGTATTTTGACGATGTTTTGGTGCCTAGGATTAAGAAGGGAATTCACTCTTCGAACTGGTCTGATGGGAACCCAATTACCCGAGATGGATTCTCCACTATACTCAAGTATGTACGCCTCGAGTCCTACGAAGACGCTCTAAATAATCTGGTTCCCAGACGTTCAGCGCGGCAAGACGATCTTTTGGCATCTACTGAAGCGCAGGGCGCCGATCACCTCAAGGAGCAATACATGCTCCGCTACATGCTCGACGTAGAGACGAGAGGCAGCCAATCGCTTTTGAACGTGAAGGCGTTTGCCGACCCGACTGCCTACAAGCTCAAGGTCAAGCGCCCGGGATCGGACGAAAGCCGGGAGGTGAATGTCGATCTGCTGGAGACGTTCAACTGGTTGATCGGTCTCACTGTGCAGGGCATCGCCGCGCCGCAGACCTTCACCGCCGAATTTGAGCGCGACACCGAGGGACGGCTGGGCCTCAAGGGGCGGCTACGCCAGGATGAGAACGGCCCATGGTGGTTCCGCACGGTGACTGGCACCGCGACGGATGGGCGGCCCGCGCTGATCATTTGGCGCAAGCTCACCGGGGAACCTGAGCAGGACAACCTCGTGCTCGACACATGGTTTACACGCGCTGGCTATTCCGCCAAGGACAGCGAGTTCGGTCTGATTTACGTCAATGGCGACAACAATCTGGAGAATCTGAAAGCGGCCGATGACACATGGAAGGTCCGCCTTATCGAAGAGGACTTTCACCGGCTGATGTTCGATACGGAGGGCCTGTAATGGCCCGTGCCGCGACAACGACCACGCGCCGGCGCGCCAACGGAACACCGCAAGTTGCTTTCGTTCATAAACTGGCGCTGAACCAGTGGCTACTCTCTCTGTTCGACGTGAAGCGGTTCGAACAGCTGGCCGAGCATCTGCGTAACGAGAAGCTGGAAGGCATGGACGAGAACAATGTCCATCACTTCCATCATGCGATGACTGCACAGCTTTTTAACCTGACCAAGCTGCCGACCGAACTGCTGCTCGAGTACGACCAGAACATCGTCAAGCACACCCAGCGCCTGAACGAGCGTCGCATCACCCGCGGCGAAGCGCCGATAATTTGGAAGTATTTCCAGTACCTGACGCTGCTCTTCACCGAGATCTATCTTGATCGCTATTTCAACGATCCAGCCGCATTGCTGAAAGCGATCAACGAACAGGTCGCTACTTGCAATGCCGACAAACCCGAGGCGGACCACATTGCGCCCTTCAAGGAAGACGGTGAGGCATGGTCGCAGATCAACAAGATCGCCTACTGGAGTGCGACTGGCAGCGGTAAGACTCTGCTCATGCATGCCAACATCCTGCAATATCAGTTCTATCTCGACAAACACGGTCGGCGTCGCGAACTGAACCGGATCATTCTCCTGACGCCGAACGAAGGCCTCAGCCTACAGCACTTGCGGGAATTCGAAGCGGCAGGTCTGGCGGCTGAGCTGTTCCAGAAGGACGGCACCGGACTTTTCGCCGCGCAAAGAATAGAGATCCTCGACATCTACAAGCTAAAGGATGTGATGGGTGACAAGACTATCGCCATCGACGCCTTTGAGAGCAACAACCTCGTGCTGGTTGACGAGGGCCACCGTGGTGCGACTGTCGGCGAGAAAGGTGCCTGGATGCGTTTTCGCAACGCGCTCTGCGACAAGGGATTCTCCTTTGAATACTCCGCGACCTTCGGGCAGGCGGTGAAGGGGAGTCGAGCACTCACCGACATCTATGCCAAAAGCACCTTGTTCGATTATTCCTACCGTTACTTTTACGGTGACGGATTCGGGAAGGACTACCAGATCCTCAATCTAGACGAGGGAACACAGGCAAACCATCTCGACGCCTATCTGGTCGCCTGCCTTCTGGCGTTCTTTCAGCAACAGCGGCTCTTCAAGGAGCAGGGCTTTGGGTTCCGCCCGTTCAATATCGACAAGCCGCTTTGGATTTTTGTCGGTGGCAGCGTGACGAAGACACTTGCCTCACGCGATGCATCCGACATCATCGAGATCCTGAAGTTTCTATCGCGGTATGTGTCCGACCGCTCCGGGAGCATAGATCGGATCGGGCGCGTTCTTAATCAGGGGCTCGTTACCGCCAGCGGGAAGAACCTTTTCTCAGGCCGCTTCACCTATCTCAACACGCTTGATCTTTCGGCCGCACAATTCTTCGACGAAACGCTCGCGATCATGTTCAACGCCGCAGGTGGCGGTGCGCTCCATGTCGAGAATTTGAAAGGCGCAACCGGCGAGATCGCGCTCCGCGTCGGCGACAACGATCCCTTCGGTGTGATCAACGTTGGCGACGACGCCAAGCTGGTCAAGCTGTGTGAAGACAATGGGATCGCAACCCAAGACAGCGAGTTCGCTGGCTCGCTTTTCCATGAAATCAACACACCGCAATCGACAGTCAATCTGCTGATAGGCTCAAAGAAGTTCACTGAGGGATGGAACAGCTGGCGTGTCAGCACCATGGGCCTGATGAATGTCGGCCAGACGGAGGGCTCTCAGATCATTCAGCTCTTCGGCCGCGGCGTTCGTCTCAAGGGCTATGGTTTGAGCCTGAAGCGAAGCGGCAAGGCGCAATTGCCGGATGAGATGGATCGGCCAAAGCATATAAGCGTGCTGGAAACACTCTCAATTTTCGGTATTCGGGCGGACTACATGGCCCAGTTCCGAGATTTTCTCAAAGAAGAAGGCCTGCCGGTCAACGATGATCGCATCGAGTTCATGCTGCCTATCATCAAAAATCTGGGAACCCAGAAGCTCAAAATGATCCGCCTCAAGAGCACAATCAACGGTGTCAGTACCGAGTTTGGTGATGCGTTCCGTCGATTAGGCCCGATTCCCACTCTGTCTAAGCCAGATCCGGCAAAGGAAGAGGCGACGGTATACCTTCAGAAGAATCAGGTTGTCCTGAACTGGTATCCAAAAATTCAGGCCATGAAATCGGTTGGGGTCGCTGGTGGAGATATCGAGGTCGCGCCGAACCAAACGCACCTTAACACCAGGCATATCGCGTTCCTCGACCTCGATCGGCTCTATTTCGAGCTGGAGCGTTTCAAGGTTGAGCGTGGCTGGTACAATCTCAATTTATCTGCAGATGGGATTGCCAGTCTGCTTGCCGACCAGAGCTGGTATCAGCTCCTCATTCCGGCCGAAGAGCTGGCGTGCGACTCTTTCGAGAAGGTTCGGCTTTGGGAAGAAATTGCACTGTCCTTGCTGAAGAAGTTCACCGAACGCTACTACACGTTCCGCAAGCGTGAATGGGAACTGCCCCACCTTGAATATCAGGAATTGTCGGAAAACGATCCGAACTTCCCCAAAGGTAGTGACGAAGACGGTGAAGGATACTACCGCATCCTCCTCGATCGGTCGCAGGAAGAGATCATCACCAAGCTTACGGAGTTGAAAGGCCTGATCGAGAAAGGCGACCTAAAGCCGTGGGAATTTAGCGGCATGAAGGCGATTTGGTTTGGGCAGCATCTTTATGAGCCACTTCTGTATCTGGATCAGAATGTCGTCGAGGTTAGTCCGGTTCCGCTCAACAAGGGAGAGCGAAACCTGGTCGAGGACGTGAAGTCATTCCATGACGGCACTCCAGGGTTTTTCGCTGACAAAGAACTTTATCTCTTGCGAAATTTGAGCAAGGGGCGCGGAGTAGGGTTCTTCGAGGCCGGTAATTTTCACCCCGATTTTATCCTATGGCTAATTTTCGGCGGGAGGCAGTACATCACTTTTGTTGATCCAAAGGGCATTCGAAACATTGGTTTTAACGATCCGAAAATACAATTCTTCCAGACGATCAAGGATATCGAGAAACGCCTTGCTGACCCTTCGGTAATTCTCAGCAGCTTCATCATCTCAAATACGCCGTCGCATGTGATGCGACTTCAATGGCCTGTCGAAAAAAACGCCATGGATGCGCGGAACATACTGTTCCAAGATGAGGACAAGGACACTTATGTAGACGTAATGTTCAAACGCATCTTGCAACTGCCAACGGCAGCAACTTGATGTAGGTCAGGGTGTCTTTAGGTTTTATCTGCTGCCAAATGGTGAAGCTTGAATTTATTCAGAACTGGCGACTGCAAAAAACTTTTTAAAATAGAAGTCTGGTTGTTGAAATAGGGTAGACGTAAGAGGATCTGTAGCTACAAATTAAGGATATTTTGTAATCAAACTCATGGCCATTGGTCAATTTTGTACTGAGTCTTAAAATTTAATGTGGTGTTATTTCACTGGTAAAATTCGCCATTCGGAGTTTATTCAATTTGAAGCCTAATAGCGCCGCGATATGCGGCAATCACAATATCTCCCTCCTCTGACGGCCGATTGTAATCACCACTTGCAATGAGTTTACGGGCTTCGGCGACAGTGATGCCGTCTTTTAGGCACTCCTGCCAAATTAGGCTTCGGTAAGTCAGATTGCCAGTTTGGCGTTTGTCAGCATCCAGCTCGAAAGTGGCTGTTCTCCGAATTATCAAATTGTCGGCTAATCGGTATTTACGACTGAAGTAGCGGTCTACTTCCTGAGGAGTTTCACCTCGTCGTTCTGCAGCCCGACGTTCCTGGACCAGTTCAGCAAATGGTATGTGATCAATGGTTGCGATTTGGTCCTCTGGTTGCGCCTTCTGAATTCTCGTAGCCAAAGCCTGTTCTGCATAAAGGCGCCGTTCATCAAAATCAATTACGCCAAAGTCGAAAGCGTAAGATGTGCCGGGTTCAGATCGCACGCGCATCCGCCCAGCTGGCAGATCATCGTTCTCAAGCACGAACGTCTCGATAAAATTGCGCATTCTCTGGCGTCGAGAAGGGCCCCCGACAGCTCTTATGTCGGCATCAGGCTCAGTCATTTTTTCTATGATGTCGGTATAAGGCGCAAGCCTACGTAGGCGTTCTTCTCGAGCACGACGATCACTTTCGACCGTTGATCTCTCAAGCTGCTCTTTCAGGTCGAAGATATCTATTCCTTCTAATCGATTGAAAGTACGACAAAGCTCCTCCAAGTCGGTCGGTAGGTTTTGTTCGTGAATGTAGCAATAGATCTCATTGAGCGCTTCAATTGCGTCATCATCTAGATGACCACCCAGTTGACCCTCGAGAAGGGCGATGGTCTCGTCGGTTTGATCAATTATCAATTTTGCAAAATCAGGTAGTAACGACTCACCACTCGCAAAGGCATACCTCAAGGTTTCTGCTGCCAAGCCATCTTCGCCCTCAACCTCAACAAGCCTTGCTGCCTCAGGCTCTACGTTGAAGCCATCCTCTCCGAATATATCAGGGAGCAACGCCGCAAGTTGACGCCAGGAGTATGGGGTATCAATTTGGAACCGAATGGCTGGATCGCGTAATGCATATTCATGCCAATGCCAAACTTCAAAACCTAAACCTGCTTTTCGGGCTTCGACCCATTCACTGCAAGGGGTGATGCCGTAGTTTAAAAGACTAACTTTCGTAATGGTCTCTGACATAAATTAAGCTCAGGTCTGAAAGAGTTCATTCAACTGGTCACAATTTGCGCTGGCAGAATGCTAATATCAATCGGTAGGTGTGAAAAGATACCATATAGTTCAGTCCTGGAAGCGCGTCCCATGGGCAAGTTATTGATCGGAGTTTGATTCAAAGATGAAGTATGTCAGGCGAGGCATCAAATTAGCAGTGACTTCTTTCTTCCTCGCGAGTGTCGTTTTGAATATTGGTATGCTCGCGTCGACAGCTATCGCGACAACTGTTTCAGGCGCGTTCAGCGCTCTGACTGGTACGCAATCGGCGCTCGAGCGAACGGTTCAAAAAAGGAACAGATCGCTTCTAGAGCAACAGGCTCGCGTCCAGCAGAGGAAAAGGCTGGCGCTTAACAATGTCTCCACCGGGATTAGGCAAAGAGTTGTCAAAGGGACGACGCGAGACCTTGGTGCAATGTTCGGAGAAGCAATCCCGTATTTTGGTATTGCGGCGATTGTTGGCGCGACAGCGTGGGATTTAAAAGACGCCTGCGACACCATGAAAGACTTAAGGTCGTTGGAGGAGGCGTTTGGCTCGGCCTCTGACGTCGAGCAGGATTTAACAACTGTTTGTGGGCAGACCGTGCCGACAAAGGAAGAGGTGTGGTTGTCTGTAAAGAATGCGCCAGACAAAGCCTGGAGCATGGCTAAAGATCAGATGCCTACTTTGCCCGAAACGTCACACATATACGATCGATTGACGCTCCCCGATCTGCCCCAATGGCTTCAGTGGTGGAAGGAGTGATGATCGCAGGGGTAAGCCGCCAACATCGAAACAGAAATTATACCGTTTAGTGAAGTGCTCGTCTTTGATTCAGCCAACGCCAAGTCAGTAGATTAGTGGTGAATGGCACTGAGTTTGCGTGATCGCCCATTTGCAGCAGCATCAGGAATGCGACTGGCAAAATGATTTAATCAAACGACCATGTGCAAACTAAAAACTTCCGTTTGTTGCTCTAATGTTTAGAATAATCATCGGCCATTAAACCTTTGGGGGAGGGCGCTTGATTGCCAACGTTTGGTTGGGTTAGAGAAGACGATCTTGAAGCCTTCTACGAGGGCACAGAGAGATTCCCGGACCCGGTGCCGCCGTCTGGGCCGAGTTACAGATGCCCGTTTTGTCTGGTCAACTTCCCCGCCCGACTGGAGTTGCAAACTCATGTGGCGAAAGAGCATAAGGTTGAGCGCCCTATTCTGTTAATCAAAGGGAATGAGCCTTCGCATAGAACTACAGTTCGTTCCAAAGTGGTTGCCACTGATGTTTACCTTCAGAACGCAAGTGTCGCCTCAATGTCAGTCAATGGTGGAAGCTCTGAAAACGTCGCTATAAGCGATATATCAGACAAGTTAGCGGCACTCACAGATGGCGAACTCACGATTACGCTGGTTAACAATGACCAGCAAAATGCAACGCCAGTTGCTTCGACTTACGAATTATCAATTCGTGTCGCTTCAGCAAAACAGCTAAAGGGCGTGGAGAGTTCGTTCGACGAGATCATATTGTCTGAAGAGCTCACGAGGGCAGCGATTGGAGACTTTTTAGACGATCAGCGTACGCAAGGGCCGGCCGCTGAATACGCAATTGCACTAGCTGATTACGCCATGGGCGTACTGCTCAAAGAAAGACCTGGCACAGAATCGCTTACCACGCCATTTTCTCGGTACCGAGAAGCATATGGTTCTGCGCTCCCCAGGCTTTCCGATTTCGATAGGCCGTTAGCGCGCTTAATCACAAATATCATTCGATTTGCTATGAATGATTTTTCAAGCGCGGTTACGAAAACTGGTTTCTGGGAGTTAGATGTAGCGAATGAAATGTTAAAAGACCCGATGTCGAACGTAATTGAGAGCTTCGGTAAACTGCCGGCGGTGAGGAAGCCGATTTGCCCTGTAGATCATGGCACCGGGCAAATCTTAGCCCTGGCAGAACGCATGAGTTCTCAAGACAGATGGAGTCCAATTCTGAATGATGAATGTCGGCGTGCGAGTGAGACTGATGTGCTCGATGCCATGGATCAACAAAAGGTACTCGCAATTTGGGCGGCATCAGCTTGGCGATTAGATGCCAAAGAAAGTGCTCTCGAGCCGCTGAGGCAAATCGCCGCGACATATCCATTTAGAACTTGGGCAGAACCATATTTAGAGAGTATGAGCAAGTGAGCCAGGAAAAAGACCACAAGGCGATAGAGCCATTGGAAGCGCCGAAGGAGACGCTCGATAATGTGCTTAACAACGGCGCTGCTAAACAGGGTGGATTGAGCCAGGAAATGGTCACGCCCGAGATATCTGCGTTCTTCTCAAACCCAAAGGTCAGCTCATCTGCTTTTTTTCAAGCTGTTAAGGCCGAGAAAATAAAACGATTCAAAAAGGAAGATGAGGAGCGAGCTTTCTTAGCGCTGAAGGAAGACGAAGGTGGTGAGAGGCTTTGGGCGCTGATTTCGCAAGCCAAAATTCCCGACGCAGTAGATCGCTGGGTTTGGCCGGCCGCCCAAGATCGTTTAAAGGGCATGCTAGGGGCAGACTTCAATCCCCACGAGTCAACCCCGGCTGAAATACTCAACATCCTGCGCGTGTCGTTTGAGCCGAACATGAGGTCAAAGGATAAAGCTGAAAAAAAGCGAGCAGAAAATTGGCTTCGCATCGGCATATGCTGGTTGGTCGAAAAAAGATCGATTGAGTTGTGGAGCTTAGCCGAGTCGTTGTCGGGAACATTCTTCGCGGATACAAAGCAGGCGAAGACGCTTGTCCGGCGCGCCATCGGCAAAGGTAGCAGCAAAGAGTTTCGAATCTCGGTCGCTACCGTGAAATTGAGCACTGATTTTTTGGCACGCTCAAAGTCAGAATTAGCCGAAGAAAGGCGTATTGCCAACAACCTACGTTTTAATGTCACAGAGGCTGAAAAGAAAATTGAGAACCTGGAGGGCGAGTTGTCTGTTCTGCGCAGGAAGCTCGAGCAAGAGGAGGACGCACTTTTAAATTTAAAGAAACAATTCGAGAATGAGCGGCATCATTGGGGGCACGATCTTTCGGAGGCAAAGGCCGGGCAGCGAGTGTTGTTGGCCGAGCGTGTCGTTCCGTATCTTTCTGATGCCGTAGATGCGCTGGAGATTGATACGCCGGCGCCTGATGTGGCGCTAAAGCGAGTTAAAGCAGTGCTCAAGATTATTGATGAGGCCAACTCATGACAGAAACGATTTTTGGTGTCGATTTTGGTACGACGAATAGTCTGGCTTCCATCGTGGTGGGTGATCGTTCGCTTGCGCTCGTGGACCAAGTGACGCGACGACCACACCCTTCTGTTATTTGGTATCGTGGCAGCGATACTGTTGTGGGGCGGCTCGCACGTGAGAACATGGATATCACTGAAGCTGGTGCGCCGCCTGGCTTTGTACGCTCGCCCAAAATGGCTCTCCGCCGTGACGGGCCTATTTTTGTAGATGGTCGGCCAATTGATGCAACCGACGCCGTCGCCGAAGTGCTTCGGCATATTAAAGCTGATGCAGCGGAGAAACGAGGTGTGTCGAAGGGGCATAACTTAACGCGCGCCGTGATGACTATTCCCGTCGATTTTGGAGGCCCGGAGCGGCGGGCTCTTCGTCAAGCAGCAAGTAAGGCGGGTATAGGCGTTGTTCAGTTTGTTCATGAGCCAGTGGCTGCACTTTATGGATATGTTCGATCAAAAGAGAATATCGGCCAAGAGTTGGCAAAGCTAGAAGGACGATCGGTTTTAGTTTTTGATTGGGGCGGGGGCACCCTTGATCTAACACTTTGTCGAATACAAGGTGGCACTATGATGCAAGTCGCTAATTTAGGCGATAATGAAGTCGGTGGTGATCGCTTCGATGAACTACTACGAAATTTCCTACGCTCAAAACACGCGGAAACGCATGGCATCGATGACATTACTGCATTAGAGCAGCCAGGTATGGCTGCAAAGCTCCTTCATCAGTGTGAGAAAGTGAAGATCGGGCTCTCTGATAAGGCTGCTGAGGATGAGAGCGTGATTGTTCGAGATTATCTTCGAACTGATGGATCTGCGCGCAATCTCATAGGTAGCGTCACGCGCGAAGAGTTAGATCGATTAAGTAATGATATCGTGATCCGTGGCTTATCTCGCATTGACGATATTCTCGAACGGGCAAGGCTAACGTATCAGGATATCGATTTGTGCCTAGCGACCGGCGGAATGGTTAATATGCCAGCAATCCGTGACGGGCTCACTGAAAGATTCTTAGGTCGAGTTCCGCGACTAGAGAATGGCGATCGAATTATAGCTGAAGGTGCAGCATGGATCGCAAATGACGGCTTGCGGCTTACCCTTTCGAAGCCCATTGAAATCTTGGTCGCGGATACGTCCGGACATGGCACATATCACCCGCTTGTTGAAGCGGGTTGGGAATTGCCGATGGAGAATGAAACTCAAAATGTGACAAATAGCCGCTTGTTCTGTACGGACCCGAGGGAAGGTGTTGCTGTTGTTGAATTTGCGAAACCGGTAAAACTTGGCCGGGTATCACCAAGTGACCCACGCCGCTCCCTCTGCGTTGCGCGCGTCAATCTCGACCCAAATGCTCAGCCCCTAATCGAACGTATTCAATGCCACCTTCAGATTGATCACGACTATATCGCTAAAGTCACTTTACGTTCGACGGGTCTAGGCGAAGAAACATCTGAAGAGTTTCATGATCTGGAATTCGGTCTTTCATTAACTCAAAACACTAAATCAGAAGAGTCGGATCGCAACGGCAACACGGGAAAACCTGGTTCAGCCACTCCTATTGCATCCTCGTCGTCAAACTTGGCCCAGCGAAGCAATATTGTGCTAGGTGAAAGTGGCGGCAGAAAAGATGCACAATGGAAAGCTGTGCCAGGAGATTTAGCTGATAGATATAGGCCCTATTTCTTTGAGCGACAAAGTGTTCAGGCGACCGACCGACAAATGGAAGAAAGAAATTTTTATATCAAATGCTCGATGTGTAATAGATCAATTACGACAATCAACAGAGAAGGGCCATTGGAGCAGTGCACGCACGCTTGTCGTTTTAGTGATTGAAACGCAAGCACAGGTACTATGGCGCGATTCAACTCAGAAAAACTGCCAGAAAATAGAGCCTTAGTGATGTTTACATTGCTTCGCGCGCCCGGTGTTATTGATACGTTGCATGATCACTATGCACTCTAAACCTCGACCGGATCGTCTTCATTGCTTTGGCCTTTTGGCCAAACATTTGCCCATGCTTTGGTTATGCCGCTCGTAGACGCCTCAAGAAGGGGTTTAAGATACCCCTCAGCATTCTCAACAATGTCTTCTGCAATGCTATCGGCGGCCTCACCAATTATTTTACCTCCGAGTGTCTTTAGAGATGCTTTCACAACACCTTTGACTGATGTGTCTGGAGCGCCTGCTTTGACGAGCGCCTTCTTAATCTTTTCGTGCTCTTCCCTTTTTATCATGTGCAACATCAAATCTGTGGCTGCGTTCAACGGCATTCTGACTAAAGCAGAGTTAAAAGACGTATCGCTGATATGGCCAAGTTCACGTATGCGATTACGTAGGTGCGCAATGACTAAGGGGTTTTCGATTTCCAAAACGAAATACTCTCCGTCTTTCGCGAATTTAGTCTGAAGCAACGCGTCTTTAATTTTCTCGTCGAGCCGTATTTCATCGCCCCCATGCTTTCGTACCTCAATATCGAACAACAATTGTGACGCTTTTGTTCGTGTGATTCTAAGATCAGTCATGAGTTGATAAAGCGATGCCGATTTGCTGACCAAGCCCAGGTTCCGCATTAGTTCGAACACTGCCAGTTCGATTTCTCGCTTTGGCAACGAGCCGAAAGCTGGATCATTGAACCTCTCTACAAAGTTCTCAAGTAAAGCTTTTGCAGTTTTTGGTTCAACGGACGACCAGTCAAACTGAGTGCTCATTGAAGTGTTCCCTTTGCATTTTGTCATCTACAGACTTGGGTGCAGGTGTGCGTCGATTATTGATCATCTGGTTCAAAGAGAGATGTCTCCCCTAGAACGGTTCGCCAAATGTTGCCGGTATGGGGGTACGCGTATACTGCTTTTACTAGTGGTATTTTTCGCGGTGCCAACAATGGGCTTAGCGCACCCCGCGTGCGCGCTTAACACGCGCTCCACCGGGTGACCGTATTTGTTGTTGAGCCCGTAGGAAATGATAAACACTTCGGATGATCTTTTGAGTTTCGGCATTTTGCCGGAGCCGAGGCCGCCATGATGGGGGATAACTATACGGTCAAAGGAGGCCGTAGGAGGTAACAATGAATGGCAGGTGGCATAATCGCAATCGCCGGTTAGCAGAATGTCTCTCTTGTCGGTCAATTTGATGGCAGCGATGAAACCTGAGGAGTTTCGATCAGCGGTGTTTGATGCATCTCGTGCCAATTTTAAAGGTGATCTCCTTGCCAGCGATGGCACGGCACCGACTATTAAGTGCAGCTTGCCCGCATCATTAAGTTGTGATGCAAATTTATAAGTACTTGGGCCTACGATTTGGTCAGGGGCTAACCATGCTACATCGTGAAATGCATGATCGAAACGACCAAAAGCATAGTGATCCCAATCCCAATGGGACAGAATTATAAAGTCACCGTTTTTCTTGGTAGGGCGAGGCAATGAAGATTTTGATCTTTTATTCATTGTAAAATGCTGAAACCACAATGGCTGCCCAACGTCAAAGAAAACCGTTTTATCGTTGTCGCAGTTGAGTGTCGTGAAGCTGGCTTGGCCGACATCGTGCACGCAACCGCTGCTTATTGTCTTCACATTTTGAATAAGATTGCCGACCGAGGAGTGTGTTCGGTTCTGTAATGTCCTTAGGTCGTGCTTTTGTGCTACCTGACTTTTTGTACGGTTTGCCACTGCCGCGGCGCCCACGCTCTTTCCAGGAGCGTCATCGTTTAAGATTTTAATATGCTGAATGTAGATGCGCTTTTCTAGCACAATGTCTTGCTCGGCTGACCGGCCTGTATTTAGCCCCCATACTGGCGTAGCTGACTTTTTGACGCCGAGTTCAATTTCGACCCATTGCCCTCTGGTTAGCTTTTCATCTTCGTTGTCTAGGTATTCGTGAAACTTTCTGTATGTTGATACCGAACGAAAAATCGCGGTTTCAGCTTTGTCAATCTGAGCGGGGTTATAAGCCCCAGTTGGTAAGTCGTTAGCATAAATTGCATCGATTACCAGATTCCAACGCCTGTATTTTGAGTCTGAGGGAGTGTTGTCGCTCTCAATAGATTTTACTTCGCTGAATGTCTCTATGGTACCAACGTATGATCTGTTTTCTTCATCAAATTTTTCTATCCACATTTAGCATTCCAGTTTTCCTTAATGGCAATGGCAAACTCTTTACTATCATATAGAGTATATGAGTTTATGTTACTAGCATCCTAAGTGACCTTCTGTTTGTGGAGTCAACCAATGAAAATTTAGCTGGAAGATTACTGCAAAAGATATTCGTAGAGTTGACGCTATTTTGCGTGACGCTGAGAACAACTCGTTAAGTAATGATCGGAAGCAGCGAAACCTTGCGCGTAAGTGGTAAGTACGGCAATAGCAGATAAAGAAATATAACGGATCGTGCCAAAAAATGAGGCGAGGCTACTAAAGGCAAAATTAGGCTGTCCTGCTCATTAAATCCTTTCTGAATGGTGATATTAAGGCCAAAAGTGGCAGCCTACGAATGACCAGAATTTGCCTGTAGGTTACATCAAAACGCCAACACCGCATTTCGGGCTACACACTCATGCCGTTTGATGCATTTTGTACTAAGTGCTTCGCCAGCAAATTCTAGCTAATACCGCGGTTTATTCGTTATGCTCGCCAGAACGGCAGAGGAGGCGTGGTATTTTTAGACGATTGAGCTTTTTCTTTTTAGCTGTGTTGGCGGTTGCGTCGCTCGGTGTCGATCAGGCCGAAGGGCGTGAGATCAGTGGGCGTGCTCATGTTGTTGATGGCGATACCATCAACATCGGCGCCAATAAAATTCGTCTCAGTGGTTTTGATGCACCAGAAAGCAAACAAAGCTGTCGGCGTGACGATGCCGTCTACAACTGTGGCCTGGTTGCGACCGAAGCATTGCGCCAATTAACGGTTGGCCAAACTGTGCGCTGCCAAACCAGTGAGAAAGATCGGTATGGGCGTTGGATTGGTACTTGTTTCGTCAATGACCTTAATGTCGGAGCCTGGATGGTCTCTAAAGGCTATGCCGTCGCATACCGGCGATATTCATCAGCGTACATAGCAGATGAAGAAGCGGCGAAGGCGCAGGGGCGTGGACTATGGGCTGGGTCGTTTGTAATGCCGTGGGACTGGCGACGCGGCAAGCGGTTGGTCGAGGCGCCGGCCGCAAACCAAACCTGCCATATTAAAGGTAATATCAGTCGAAATGGTGATCGCATTTATCACACACCCGATAGCCCATCGTATAGCCGCACTAAAATAAGCGAAGACAAGGGTGAGCGCTGCTTTAACAGCGAAGCTGACGCGGCTGCGGCTGGCTGGCGACCAGCGAAATACTAATTTGATGCAATAAATGCTGATCGCAGTGATGGTCATCATTGGTGACCGAATTAGGCACCCATCTGGTTTAGAACTGAATGCAGAGAGGACTGCATATTGAAAGAACTGAAAACAGAGCTGACTGAAGAGGGCTTGCTGAGCTACTTGCCGAGCGAGGCGATTGTGGCAGCTTTTGATGCCTCGCCAGGCAACGAAATCAAAAGCGGCAAATTTATGAGCCCAGAGTCATCGGCTGCGCTCGCCGCCAACACGTTTGGTTATTTTATCGACAAACCTGAACAATTGCCTGTCTTACCAGGCACTGAGAGCATGGGCTGGCCGGCAAGCTTTGTCACCGTTGAACATACAGCCCCATTCCCTTGGTGGCCACGTGGCCGACACCCTTGGCTCGATGCGTTTGTTGAGACGAACACGCATATCATTGGTATCGAATCAAAACGCTACGAGCCGTTTCGAAGCAAGTCAAAAGGGTCGTTCTCAGAGGCGTATTGGCGGCCGGTGTGGGGTGATAACATGAAACGTTACGAGGCCATGAGAGATCAAATCTCACGTGGCGACATCGTGTACGAGAGATTGGACGCTGCTCAATTAGTAAAGCATGCCTTTGGCTTAAGAACTGAGGGGGAGAGAACAGGCAAATTGCCTTGCCTCGTATATCTCTACGCCGAGCCCGCAAAGTGGTCAGATGGCCGCGCCGTCGACCCGATGAAAAATAAGCAGCACCAAAGTGAGGCCGCGTCTTTTGCTGACGCCGTCGCTGGTGACGACGTGCAATATGTGTCGTTGTCATACCTGACGTTGCTTGATGGCCTTGCTGCGACTGATGATACGGCGTTGTCTGCGCACGTAGCAGCCATTCGGCATCATTTCGCACCTTAGATTGGTGATGAGCAGTGTTTGTACGAAATTCGTCGACGTGCAATTCTCGTAAACGAAGATTTTTTAGGGGGGATGATGCCTGAAATAGATACGGATAATGCTCGGAAAATTATTGCGCAACGATTTACGCAAATCGGCACTGGAACAGAGAATCTGACGGGCTTCAGGTCGGATACAGGGCGGCAGTTGGCCATAATGAACCGGCGTCCCTTTGCTACGCTCTGGGTTGAGGATTGCCGCTCGGATGACCCTGAAATTGAAATTCGAAACAATGAACACCCAGGCCAAGCGTATTCACCAGATCAACGCCGGGATTCAAATTTGAAAGCTAATGCGCCGAACCTAGCTCGCGGCAACAAAGCGTACCTAATAAGATTTCATTCGAGCGCGGCCTTTGAACGATTTATTGATTGGTACGCGACGCTACCAGAAAAGCCAGAAATCGACGAAAATGCAGAGGGCCTCGAATTGCTGAGGCAGGTGTTTTTGAGGCATGTGCCTGACTTTACGGACTTCACTGACAAGAAGACGACTTTTTACAGCGATGAGCGCGTCTATAAGGACGAGCTTGTATCGAATTACCGAGAGCACGTTCGGCCGCACCTTGAAAAGGCCGGCCAAAGTGATGAGGAGAGCCTCAAAGCTATAGAGGCGCTTAGGCATCTTTTGACAAAAGAGAAGATGCCATCGACGAATAAAGTGCAGAATTTGATTGGCTGGCGTTGGACAGATCACCTGTTACATCTGGATGACAGTGAACTTGTTCAAGCGGGTCGCCTTTACCATGGCTTGCTGTTTGGTGAAGGTGATGTTTATGCGCGAATAGATGTATTTTCTGAAGGCTACTTCCCTCTGATTAAGAAGAACGCAATTGCAGGCGGGCAAGCGGCGCTGCGTGCGTTGGCAAGCTTGTTTCTCATGTTGGAAGACCCAGCGAACTACATTTTTATTCGTACCACCTTGTTCGACAATCTAAATCAAACGCTTAACGGCGAGAAACTGTTTGGTTTTGGCAGCGTGTTGAGCGGCGAAGACTACCGAAACGTGATGGACTTATCGAATCAGGTGAGAGAGGCCCTCGAAAGTTGGGGGTGGTCACCTCTAGATATGATCGACGTGCAAGGTTTCATATGGGTGGCTGCGTCTGGCACCTACGACATTGAACAAGAAGAAGATGAAGCGGACGACATAATTGCAGGTGGCTATGTGCCGCCATCACTTGAGCAGGTCGTTCAGGCTGTTGGTGATGAAGGGCTTCGGTTAGAACAACGACTGATCCGCCGATATCACATGTCAGTTTTGTCGCGCGGGTTTGTGATTTTGTCAGGCAATAGTGGTTCAGGTAAAACCTGGCTGGCAGACGCCTATGCGCGCGCTGTCGGTGCTAAGGCTTTGGTCGTACCTGTCGCACCAAACTGGACGTCAAACGAAGACTTGCTCGGATATTACAACCCCTTAGACGACCAATACCACGACACGCCCTTCAGTTCATTTTTGCGGCGAGCTGAAGTCGAGTTTGATCGTGCAAAAAGGCAAGGTGTCACGCCGAGGCCATTTCACTTAATACTCGATGAAATGAACTTGGCTCGCGTTGAATATTATTTTGCGAAGTTTTTGTCGGCGATGGAGATGCGTGCGCGTCGGGGTGAGGCTGGTATTGAGTTGGCACCTGGTGAATTTGTTCGTCTTTTGCCGAACCTTCGCTTTATTGGCACGGTTAACGTTGACGAAACCACACAGAGCTTTGCCGACAAAGTTTATGATCGAGCGCAATTGATTGAGGTTGAAAGCCCGCGTGAGCTCATTTTATCGCATATGGATGGTCAACCGTTTCAGGCAATGTTGATGGCCGTTTGGGATGCCGTTGCTGACATTGCACCATTTTCGTTTCGGGTCATCGACGATGTTCGAGCCTATACCGAATTGGGCAACGAAATGAGTGTGAGCTGGCAAGAGGCGCTTGATGAGCAAATTAGCCAGAAAGTATTGCCTAAAATTAAAGGCGGCGACCCACGCGTAGCTGGCGCTTTAATGCAGCTGATTGAGATTTCTGGTGATGACCTACCTCTAACAACGGCGAAAGCGAACAAAATGCTCGTTCAATTTAATGACCACGGCTTCACATCCTATTTTTGACATTGGCTTCTTGGGTGCTGACCACGCGGTCATAGAGCAACCTCAAGAATGGGCGCCTTGCTATGTGCACATCATAGGTGATGTTGCGCACTGGGAAGATTTGCGTCTTGTTATTCAAAAAACCTCAATCACCCTTAGTCTGAAGCGATTTGATGGCCAAACGCATTTGCTGGCACCTTGGGAGAGGTCTGGGCCAGGCCATTACGATATTCGCTTGCTGCATGATGGCGATGAGGTGTGCGCGCGCCGGGTCGAGGTTCGATCCAGTAAGTTTTCTCAATCAAGTTATGAAAGCCTTATGCAAGAGCTCGAGGAGACCTTGCCGGCTGCGATTGTGATTGGCTTGTCAAATACGGGCGGTTTTACAGGTGCTCGAAATGCGTCGCCCGTTGCGGGCGGTGTAGGCCATGAACTATCTAGGCTACGTCGGGCGGTTTATGGTGTCGAGGGTGTGAGGCCGGGACTGGTCGATGTGCTATTTGAATTGAGCGATAAGCCGCATAGCCGGTTGCAGACAGAGCATTTGTGGGTCAGGGCGGACAAAGCGAGACGGCCGGTCGCATCGCAGCTTTATCGGGCCGCCGCATCGCCTGCGAATGTGCTCGATCGTAAACGGCCAACGAAAGTTATTGATGGGCGCGTTGAGCAAACCGTTGATGTTTATGAAAACAGACTTGTGAAACTTTTCTGGGCACAGGTTGACCGAAGGCTTCGGTATCTGTTGAACCGAGTGGGTGCGCAGCGGGATAGCGGCCACGTTAAAGAAATATCTGAAATGATTAGACTGTTGAGGCGTGGGCGGCGTCAGGCAGGCTTTCTAGATGATGTCAGGCTGCCGCAGCAACCGCCTACCAATTTGACAATGGTCTTATTGAAGAACGAGCCGTACCGGGCTGCGATGGAAGGGTGGTTAGAGTTTACAAAATCTCAAACCGTTCAACTCGATTTGCCGCAACTCGACGCACCACTTGAAAACTTGCCACTTCTTTACGAGACGTGGGGGGTGCTTAAAGTGATTGAGGCGCTTCTCGTGGTAGCTGCTCGGCATGGCTATCAAACCATTAAGCAAAGGCTTGTGAAGCGGCCTGCGGGTGACCTTTTTGTTGAAGTGTTGCCGGATGGTCAACCCGCCCTGGTGATGAAGCACCCTGATACCGCGCGTGTTTTAAGTCTACGCCCTCAGGCGAATTACAGGCGTAGCGGTACTTTGAACAGTATTAGTTTTGCGCAGATCCCTGACATCTCGATTGAAATAAAATCGGATGACGGACGTCATGACCTTTTGATCTTCGACCCTAAATACAAACTACGCAGTGAAATATTGGCGGATAGCTCAGCACCACCAGATGGGCGTCCTAAAAAAGAAGATATTGATAAGATGCATGCATATCGTGATGCAATTCGTGATGAAAATATGAACCATGTTGTTCGATTTGCGGCCACGCTCTACCCAGGCCAAGAGAACCAAATGTTTCATGATGACATTGCCGCGATCTCGGCCGTGCCTGGTGAAGGTAGCAAGCTCGAAGAGACGCTTGATCAAATATTATCACGTCACCTTTAATCGACCGTGCCCAGAACTGGCACATACGCTGGTTATAGTTTGTTATCTTCATTTGATTTAAGAGGTCTCAGTGCAACTCGTTAAAGATAAGCTTCTGTTTTCGCCTTCCGACCTGATCACATTCATGGAGTCACCATTTGCCTCGCATATGGAGCGGTGGTGTCTCGTCGAGAAACAGATCAAGTCATTGATGGATGAGGCAGACCCGCTTTTGAAGAGCCTGCAATCGCGAGGCTATGCGCATGAAGATGAGTTTCTCGATAGTTTGGTCGCTGGAGGGCGAGACGTCGTTAAGTTAGAGCGAGCGTCACCTGAAGTGATGATAGGTGACACGTCGGCCAATCTAGAGATTGGTGTCGATGTGATTGCACAGGCGTACCTGGAGATTGGTCAATTCGGTGGGTTTTCTGATTTTTTAATTAAAGTGCCAGGCGCGTCTCGGCTCGGCGATTTTCACTATGAGGTTTGGGACACCAAACTTGCGAAGAAAATGAAGCCGTATTTTGCAGTGCAGTTGTCTTGTTACGCTGAAATGCTTGAGTGTTTGCAGGGCGTAAAACCAAACGAGGTGGCCGTCGTGCTTGGCTCAGGTGAAATCAAACGCTTACGTTTGATGGACTACTATCATTATTATCAGTCGCTGAAGGCGTCGTTCTTAGAATTTCACGAGAACTGGTCAGCTGATACATTGCCAGATCCGGCAGATAGTAAGGCCCATGGTCGTTGGTCACAGTATGCGGCCAATCTCTTGCTTGATCGACGTCACCTATCAAATGTCGCAAACATTTCACGCAGTCAGATCAAGCGGCTTGAGGCCGCTGGCGTCGCAACGATTGATGACCTTGCTCATCTCGATGTGGCGCACATACCAAAGTTTAATGTGGACATGCTCGCACGCTTAAAGGCGCAGGCTGCGATACAGGTCGCGTCAGAGGGCAAGGAGCGCCCAGAGTACGAGGTGCGAGAGCATGCACCTGATCAAGCTCTCGGCTTAGCGTTGTTGCCACCAGCGTCAAAGAACGATGTATTTTTTGACTTGGAAGGCTACCCACTGGTTGATGGTGGCTTAGAGTACCTATGGGGTGCCTGCTATTTTGATGGGGCTGGCAACCGCTGTTTTCGTGATTTCTGGGCGCATGACCATGTGCAAGAGCAACAAGCTTTTACCGACTTTGTTGATTGGGTTTATAGGTTGTGGCGTGAAGACCCAAGTATGCACATATACCATTATGCAGCCTACGAGGTGACGGTTCTGCGCCGATTGATGGGTCGGTATGGTGTGCGTGAGTTTGAGGTCGACCAACTTCTTCGCCACGATGTTTTTGTCGATCTCTATAACGTGGTCCGTCATGGGGTGCTCATCGGCGAGCCTAGCTACTCAATTAAAAATGTAGAGCACATATATCGCGCCAAGCGTGATACGGCCGTTGCCTCAGGTGGTGACTCAGTTGTCGTCTATGAAGAATGGCTGGCAAACCCTGATGGGACCACTTGGCAGGACTCTGAAATTCTTCGCTCTATTCGTGACTACAACGTGGATGACTGTGAGTCGACGCAGGAGTTGGCAGCTTGGCTGCGTGCGCGGCAAGCCGAGAATGAAATCGGCTATCGCGCCGGGAGTGATGTTGAAGCTGTTGAGGAGGAAGAAGAGACAGATGCGACACGCCTGAGAGACCGTTTGTTAGCGCGATCTGAAGCTGAAGCCGATGATGAAAAGACGGCGGTGTTTCGCAATCTAGCCTGGTTGGTTGAGTTTCATCGACGTGAAAACAAACCAATGTGGTGGCGGCTATTTGATAGACGAGGGCTTACAGAACTCGACCTCTTTGACGATATGGACTGCTTGGTAGGTGCGCAGCGAAACGACGTCGCGCCATATCTGCCAACAGCAAAGTCTCGCAATAAAGTTTACGAATACAATTTTGATACCAACCAACCATACAAAGGCGTTGCGAAAAGCTTTTATGTGCTGGGTGAAGAGGACGTCAGGGCCAAGTATATTTCATACGACCCCGACGAAGGCTTTATCGCCCTGCAGTCAAAGCATGCCCTGCCGAACCGTATCAGTTTGTTGCCTGATGAATATGTAAACCCAACGGTGATCGTTGACGCTATTCGGAACGTAGCTGAGCAACTCCTTGAGACGGACCTTGAGCGTTCAGCAATCACGGACTTTTTGTTTCGTCGCTCGCCACATTTTATAGATGGCACTCGGTCACCAATCATACCTGCCGACGCCGATGGTGACGACTTTACAAATGCCGTCGTTGCCGCCGCGAACGCCCTTGATCAAAGCTATTTGTGTATTCAAGGTCCGCCAGGTTCTGGCAAGACCTATACGGCGCGTCACATCATTTTAGACTTACTTCGGCAAGGTAAGCGCGTTGGCATTACGTCAAACAGCCATAAAGCGATCACCAACTTGATGGCTGGTGTGGTGGATGCGCTGGAGAAGGTGCCTGGTTATACAAAACTCATAAAAGTTGGCGGCGATGACGGCGATGAAATTTTTGACAATATCAACGTTGAATACAGAAAGGGTGCACAAGCATGCTTAGGTGAATTGGACGATGGGCCACTTTGCGTGGGCGGCACCGCCTGGTTCTTTTGTCACGAAACTTTGGCGCCCAGCGATGAGTTTGAGCCGTTAGACTATCTGTTCGTAGACGAGGCAGGGCAGGTTTCGATTGCGAACCTTGTCGGGATGAGTAGGGCAACGAAGAACATCATCTTGATGGGCGACCAAATGCAATTGGGCCAGCCCATTCAAGGCAGCCACCCCGATGATAGTGGACGCTCAATTCTTGAGTATTTGTTGGCGGATGAAGCAACAATACCGCCTGACCTTGGTGTATTTTTGCCTAAGTCGTTTCGCATGCACCCTGCGGTCTGTGAACTGATTTCTGAACAGGTTTATGATGACCGATTAAAATCGGCAATCGTTACAGAACGGCACGTGGTCAATGTACCTGATGATATCTTGCCCTCAGGCAGCGGTGTTCACTTTCTGCCTGTTGACCACGAAGGTAACACGCAGGGCAGTGAGGAAGAGGTTGCGGTCATCAAAGACTTGGTTGGGAAGCTGCTCGGCCGTGAGTATTGGCCAGAACAGCATGGTGGCAAAAACCGTAAGATCGGCTTGAATGATATCCTGATTGTTGCGCCGTATAACTATCAAGTGAACCTGCTGAAAGCGGCCTTGGGCAAGGATGCACGGATCGGCAGTGTCGATAAGTTTCAGGGCCAAGAAGCACCGATTGTGATCGTTTCAATGTGTGCTTCTGACGCGTCTGAAAGCCCACGTGGCATAGATTTTTTGTTTTCTAAAAACCGATTAAATGTCGCGATTTCGCGTGCCCAAGCTCTTGCCATCGTCGTTGGCTCACCGACGCTTGCTCAAACGACCACAGCAAACATCGAGCAGATGGCACTGGTGAACTTCTTTTCAGCCGTAACGAGGTTGAATGTTATGCGATGACGTCGTCGAGTTAGCTTAGAATATGAAGCTTAAAATCTTGTTCGAAAGTCTCGTGTCCGGCCGATGGCTTTGAAGTAGTGCATGCCCCTCGAAGACAATTGCTCTTCTTATGAATGATTAAGTGCCATTATTGTAATTACGTTTAGCATTTTAGTCGCAACCCAGCGCGAGGGCAGGCGTTTGTTAGCAGAGATAAAAATCCAACCGGGGGACAATACTGTGAAAGATGGTGAAGATATTAGTTTAAGCGTTACGCCGTTAATTGAGGAGATCAGAGACTATAGCGAACATGATGATTTGAAGGCATGCCATCACTTTTTATTTTGTTTGCCTCAGGGTGGTGAGCCGGGCCGCAGAATTCTGGTTATGGGCTACAATCCGGGCGAGACAGAGTGGGATTGGAAAACAACAAATGGCAAAAGAGCCGAGGAGACAATCCTCCATGATTTTCATGAGAATGATCGCTCAACAAGCAGCACGAAGTGGATGTCAAATGTCAGGTACTTTTGCGGTGATGCCGAGACCTATCTGACTGAGTTTGTATTCTGGAGTTCGCCTAAAGTTAAAGACCTCAAGGAACGCATTGGGCCACTTAACAAACATAATCAGCACATAGCGTTCTGCACGCGTATGAATAAGCAACTAATTAAAATATTGGACCCTGGCCTCGTCATATTTACAGGCGTGAGTAGCTATAATTCGGTCGCACAAATTTACGATCTAGAAAAAGTAGAAGAAGGTGCGATGGCAAACGGCCAAAAGCTTTATATTCATGGCCGGTCTGATGACGTTGACTGGATATTCTCGCGCCATTGGACAGGTAGTTTTGGCTTCCCTAAGGAAGAGAAAGAACGTCTAAAAAACAAGATTTCAGTCATTATGACGCTTTGAATTGATTGGCACGCCTTTTTGAAAGATCGACATGACAACTCAATGTGATGTGTGTGGCGCTAAAACCAATAAGCAAACCGTTCAGGCAAGCGGTCTCGCACCAGTTTCATACAATGTCTGTCGCCAATGTGTGGAGGAGGGCGCTGAGCCAATTGGTGTGGTGGAGATCTGGGTGACTTTGCAGGTGAACCTTGCTGATGAAACGCCACCGTTACCGAACCTAAAGTCTTACTTGAACGGTGCGTACATTGGTTGGGATCAAATACGAAAGCATGTGCTCGATCATCAAGATGAAATCCGTGAGATGGTGAAGGTCGAGTTTGGTTTTTCATCTGGTACGGTTGGTTGAAGGTGTCGAGATGCACGTTGATAAAATGAATTGGGATTGCACGCTATGTGGTGAACAACGGGTCCACATCACCCATAAAACGTTGCTTGAGATCAAAAGGGTCGTGGCGCCAAACTTTAAGACGCTCACCTTACTACCGAATAAAATAGGCGCTTTATTGTGTAAAGAATGTGACGCCTATGCGTTGGGTGCAGAGTTGAATGTGCCGTACCCATATTCTTTAAAGGCAGAGATGTAGTTTGGGCGTTCCGAACGCATATTTCTGATGATGGCGCATTCGCTGCGCCTCGCACCACACGAAAAATTCACATGTCCATTTGTCATAGTGTGTGCGGCACGACTTAGGTTTGATCACTCAACGACTGGGTAATAGGGCGGCCCCCAGTCGACGTCAGCGTTTTCCATCATGATATCGGCAAACAAGGGCGCCAGGCATGCCAGAATACTGGCGCCATCGCGCACTTGGTCGCGGTTAATTGAGCTCTGCCACGTCGCACCGCCATGTACGAGTTGATTGCGCAACACATACAGACGCTCAAACAACATCGACAACACGACCCGCGTGTCTCGGTCGGAGAGGGCGCGATTAAACCGACGTTTCGCACGCTCAAACTCATCAGACCAATTCTCTGAGCCAGGCAACTGGTTTTGATATCGCCAGAACGGGTAGAAGACATAGGGGTTGTTGATGAACATGCGAATGGATTGGGGGAAGCGATCCCAAATCGCATCGTAAATGCGGTGATCATTGTCTAAGCCGGTGATGGCGCGAAAGAAGCTTTCTGTCGTCGACTTCTCTGAAAATGAGCCGTCTAGGGGCATTTCCTTCGCATATGCGGCGTTAAATGAGATCCAAAGGAAAATGAACTTCGCGTCATTGTCGCCGTCAGCCATTTCAGCGCGTTCAAGCCAGCTTAAGCAGCGGTGAACTCTGAGGCCTAATTCAGGGCTGAAACCTGACCGAATGGCGCGCTGTTTGGCTTTTAAGTCGGAAAAAGGGATCATATTCTCTACTGTGCAGGTGCGTGAGAAATCAATTATAACGTGAAATTGGCACGGACGGTAGTATTAGTACAAAAGTACCGAAACGTACTGAGTTGCGTGAATTTAGCTTCGCATCAAATTTTTGAGCAACTCACCTGAGACCGCCCCAATCTCAATCAGCGGCGTTCTATTCGGCTTCAACTTGCCATGGTAATTGATCATAGACGACCGACTGAATAAGCGAGAGCGTCTCCTCTGTGACAGGCTCGTTGTGAACACCTAAAACTTCACCAAGGTCCCAAAGGTCGCCGTATCGACGCAGTTCTACTGTCGCACACTCAGCCCCAAGCCATTTATAGAAATAACGGTCGCCTGTAAGAACCGGTAGAATGAGGTCTCGCAAGCAATTGTGCATTTGCCGCGCTTCGCGTCGCATGGCGGCACGAGTAGTCAGCGGGAGGAGGGTGTTATCACCAGGGATGGGTGGTTTGGCAAACGGGTGGCCTTTGAATAGCCAGCGGTCCGGGTGGTTGGCAAAGGCCCAAAGGCTGCTTTCATCATGAACTTGAGCAAGACTGCGGCTGGCCAGTTCGATAAAGGCTTTCGGCAGACTGAGATCAAGCCTTGTAAGTTGCCAGTCTAGCGTTTGAAGCAGCTCTTCGCTGGTGATTAACCTTTGAATATTGTGAGGGCAGGCCCACACCGGCAACTGGTCTGCAGCACGAACGATAAGTGATGTGAGCCGCTGATGGTGACTTAGGTGCTTGTGCTTCTCAGCATCTTGGCTGATACGCAGGATGCGTTCGAAGTCTGACGCGGTCTCCATCGAAGATGGCATCTTTTTAAGTAGATTGATTGAACGTTTTGACCATGGCTGGTTAGATAATTTTGTCAGTAGCGCCGCGCGTGGCTGATACATAATCGCTTCGATCAGTTGCCATCGACGTTTTCTGTTCAGTTTATCTGCTTCGCCAAGTGCGAGGCATGCCGAGATGTAAGCCGGCCCAAAATAACGAAGCTCGGACCCTACAAAATCATCAAACTTTTGAACATGACGCAGCCCATCAAGAATGCACCACTGCCAAAGGCCATAATGTTTAGCCAATCGCCGGGCCCATTTAGGGATCGCCTCAACATATTCGATGAAAGCATATTCACTGGCGCTGCTCAGGCTTTCGCCATCTAAATTCTCGTCAATCGTGCCGATAGGGTGCTCATCACTGCCGGCAAACTGAAATGTGCTTTGTTCATGGGCTTTCCATGCCTCGGCAATTCTCGCCCGTGATGACAAGAAGGCGTCACCGTCAGGGGCGAGAAGGGGATAGGTTGGGACGCTCTCGATTGTCGGCTTTTCTGTTTTTGGCCTCATCCACGCGCCAAATATGCGATCCCAGCGGCCGTATATGAATGTGCGGTTATTAGTCTCCTCTATGAGCGCATGTCTGGTGAGTTCAAAGCGCTGAGGCGCAGTTACAGCATGTGAATGGTTCATCGGGTCCTGACCTTGCCTTAATTATCAAGGAGTACGCGATGTCAGTGCCCGTATCGGTCACACATAGAATGATTTTCGATTAAGTGGTGAATTTTAAGAGGAATAGGGGCGTTGAGGCGGTTAAAAACGTCGTTTTGCAGGGCGTACAGGCGGCGGCTCTCATGGCCAATGGCGAATAATGTACTGAGTAGATTTTTCGCCAGGGAATTGATCAAATTCACCATCATCTTCGGCGTACGGCACAAATTTATTGAATTGCTGAACATGGAACGCTGCTGGGGAATAGTTATCGCTGTCCGCATCAACTTTGGCGAAAAGGATATCTTCGAGGCTATCCCATAATCCGCGCAACCGCAGTCTTGTCATGCCTAAACAGCGCTTTGCTTCGCCAAATAGCCGCTCAATCTTTTTGCGATCCCGGGCGGAGTGACTATAGGCCTTGCCGCCATTGAGGGATCGGGCGTGATCACGAGCGGCTTCGTTAATGTCACGGGGGATTTTTCGCGATGGGCTGCGCGGACAGCATTTAGGTTTCAACGGG
>TARA_R110001592_G_scaffold3525_18_pt1 | contig 32428 bp, 30 predicted proteins | sample TARA_R110001592 | Tara Oceans TARA_R110001592 (sample SAMEA4398387) | marine metagenome | biome: Polar Biome; feature: [SRF] surface water layer (ENVO:00010504); material: water (ENVO:00002006), including particulate matter (ENVO:01000060) such as... | depth 5 m | reverse complement strand
TTAAAACCAATATCAACAAAGTCTGAGGGGTTCACCTTGATACCGTGCTGGCCTGCATTGTTAATTTCATTCAGCAACACATCAACCAAATCACTGCCTGATACATAGATACCGTTTGTGCCTGTCGTATCGATTTTATTCCAGACAATCGATGCAGAGCGGGCATTTTGAACATAGATACCATTTTCACCTGTATCGCGCATACGGTTTTTCTTGATCACTGCGTCTTCACTATCGACGACCTGAATACCATCAGAACCCGATGTACGGATGCGGTTTTTCTTGATCAGGATGCCGTTGCTGTCCTTAACATCGATACCGTCATCGCCTGAATCAGATATTGTATTGCCGCGTACGATCGCGTTATTAGCGACTGTAATTTCGATACCATCACCCTCAGCATGTTTCACTGTATTACCATACACTTCAACATTAGGGACAAAATCGATGTCAATACCGTCATCACCTGTGTGATTAATAGAATTTTTATAGATTTTGGAATTTTTGGAATGTTTAACATCAATGCCGTCTGTTCCTGAGCGCACAACCGTATTGTGATGGATCAAAGCATTATCGCCGATGAAAATCTCGATCCCTTCATTACCGGAATCCTTAACCACATTCCCTGCAATCGTAGCGTTTTTGCTCTCACGCAAGCCGATGCCGTCATTTGTTGAGTTAAATACTTTGTTGCCGAGAATTTCGACAAAATCAGATGGGTTAACATAGATACCGTTAGCGCCTGAATTCCAAATAACGTTGTTCAACAGATCTGCGTAATTGCTGCCTGATACGTAAATACCATGCGTGCCTGAATCATGGATCTTGTTACCGGAAATGGTCGCTGTCTGTGCGTTACTCACATAGATACCATTTTCACCTGTATCGCGAATACGGTTTTTCTTGATCACGGCGTCTTCACTGTCGACGACCTGAATACCATCAGAACCCGATGTACGGATGCGGTTTTTCTTGATCAGGATGCCGTTGCTGTCCTTAACATCGATACCGTCATCGCCTGAATCAGATATTGCATTGCCGCGTACGATCGCGTTATTAGCGACTGTAATTTCGATACCGTCACCGCCTGCACGTTTCACTGTATTACCATAAACCTCAACATTAGGAACAAAGTCGATGTCGATACCATCATCTTTTGTCTGAGTGATATTGTTTTGGTAGATTTTAGAATTGCTGGAATGCTTAACATCGATACCATCTGTTTTGGCATCGAACACTGTGTTGTGATGGATCAAGGCATTGTCACCAACGTAAATTTCGATCCCTTCATTGGCAGAGTGCTTAACCACATTTTCTGCAATCGTCGCGTTATGACTCTTGAGCATGCCAATACCATCAATACCGGAGTTGAATACTTTGTTTTCAATAACATCAACAAAATGGGATGATCTGACATAAATGCCGTTAACGCCTGAATTCCAAATGGTGTTGTCTAGGATATCCACATAATGACTGACCAATGCGAAAATACCATGCGCAGCGGAATCATGGATCTTGTTACCGGAAATCACCGCTGTTCGGGCGTTATTAACGTAGATACCATTCTCACCAGCATTGCGGATGCGGTTATCCTTGATCGAAGCGCCTTCGCTGTCGAACAATTGAACACCGTCAGACCCTGTACCATTGATACGGTTTTCTTCAACGCGGATACCGTCTGATAATTTGATATCCAGACCATCATCACCTGAGCCAACGATTTTGTTGTTATGGATATAACTTCTTTCCGCTTGCGTGACTTCCATGCCCTCGCCGCCGGAATTTTTAATGTCATTCTCATAAATATTGATGCTTTGTGTACGGTCTACGTCGATACCATCATCAGCAGAATTACGGATAACATTGTTATGCACCTTCACATAAAGTGATGATTTAACATCAATACCATCTGCCCCTGCGTTACGCGCAGTGTTGTCATATATATCCGCGCGATCACTGTGTGATACTTCAATCGCATTACCATCTGTTGCATCAGGGTGCAGTTGCGTACCTGTTACAATATTATGCGCCACAACAACATCATCATTGTTATTAACGTCAATACCGTCATCGCCTGAATTTCTTACAGTATTAGACAAAATCTGTCCGCGGCGACCATTATCAACAAGAATACCGTCAAGGAATGAATTCTTAACCGTGTTTCCGCTGATTTCAATGTCGTTACTGTCTGATACACGAACACCGTTAATTGCTGCGCCCTTAATTTTATTGTTTGCCACAGTCAGGTCATTTGCTGCACTGGCCAGAACCCCGTAATCAACGCCGGTCATGACGTTATTTGATACGCTGACATTTTGCGCCGTATCAACTTGCACGCCGATATCATTGCCAATGCCGTCGCCAGCAATTGTAAAGCCATCAATAACAACGTTATCAGATGTCACCAAGAAACCCGGAGAATGCGGTGTGATAATCGTTTCGGCGCCGCGTGCTGACGCGCCGTCAACCCCGACATTCGCGCCGTTTAATGTCAAATTCGCATGATCAACACTCAATGACTCATCATAGGTCCCCGCGCCGACATCAATCGTGTTGCGTCCTGTACCTGTGTTATCAATCGCATTGATTGCATTTTGAATAGATGCCGTAGGATCAGATGGGCCGCCCTGATTTTGATTAAGAGAGATTGTGCCCGCGCCTTCAGTCGTCAGCGAGTTCATTTTCACAGAGTAGAATACGCCACCATTATTGATGTCGATATTACCGCCCTTGCCGTTAATTCTACCGTCTGAAATCTCAACATTACCAGTTGTATCAATTGTAATGTCGCCGCCTCTAACGCGTGGCTTTACAGAAGGGACCGGCACTGCATCGCCCTGTACGAAACGCTCACCGGAGATATCAATCGACCCGCCATCCGTTGTGACAACTTGGCCATTATTTGTAATTGTCCCTTTATCGCCGCCGGACAATATAATCTTACCGCCATCCACTGTCGCCGAAGACACTGTGATCATGCCGCTGTTATTGATAATACTGTCAACAGTATCCTTCACCGCGCTTGCTGTCATTTGAACATAACCGCCGCGCGCACTAATATCACCCTTATTCTCAAGAAGCGCATCAGCCAATTCGCCGTCAACCGCAACCTCGACCAAACCATCACCATAAAGGTCAAGTGTTACAGTCTGCCCCGCAGCCATCACAACATTGCCCAGCTTCGCATTGATAACGCCGTTATTTTCTACGAAAGGCGATACAAACGCCGCCAAACCGGCATTTTTAATTGAGATAGAGCCATTCAGTGTAATCTTTCCACCATCAGCCAGATTATTTAAGACAAGCGTACCGCCATCCATAATATCTGCAACAGCCACATCCGCAGATGTCGCGATCAATCCCTGAACGTCAATATGAGAAGAATCCGTAAAGAACAAACCGTCTTTGTCTATGATAACGATTTGAATGTTTGAATTCAGATCACCAGCCAATGTTGATTCAATATTGTCGCGGTTATCGCGATATGCAAATGTCTGTGCGCCATTAATACCCAATACATTGACCGTGTGCCCCGATGCGATATCCGCATTTCCCTCAACAAAGCCGTTTGTACCATCGACAGTAATGTCCGTGATTGTATCAACCGAAACATCTTTGGATACAACGCCGTCTTTAACCGTATCATAATTCCAAGAGTTATCCGCATTTGCGTCACAAGGCATCAAAAATGCACCCGCCATAACAGCCGTCGTCGAAAGCAAAAGCGTTTTCGATTTTACACGAAACTTACGACCGTCACTTGCTCTACAGTTGCCATTTACAGCATTAGAATTGTTATACATTTTGGTTAGCCTCTCTAAATTTTCTTTATCTACCCTATTGATCCCTTAATAAAACACGCCCCTCACACTTCGGATAAAGCGCAACAAAGCGCCAAATTCTTATGTAAATCTGTAGGGGCTGCGTTAAAATTCAGACCTTACATATTGATCTTGCATGTTTAATCACGCCATATATGGCAGCTCTAAAGGAAAAAAACAACAAAATGTTAACGAAACCTTAAGCTTTTATGTGAAATAAAATCGACTTATGCGTGCAAACGCCCACACACCCTTGTGATTTAGAAAAATCTAAATAAAAACAATGCATAAACACAGTACCCTCAATTGATTTTATTGATAAAAAAATGCAGCAACTTTAGCCATAAAACACGAAAACGGCTTGAATCTATTTAAAAAAAAGCTACTATCACTTTATTAGGAGGCACATCGTTTGCCCCTAACAAATTTTCTGTGTTTACTCAGTACGTATTTTAATCAATAGAATTCAGGTGCATTTGATATGTTTATTTTTAAGGGAACCTCCCCATCATCAATGATGAAACGATATGGCTATACCATGTTGTTTACCTTGCTCGTTTCAAGCTCGGTCGCATACGCGCAAGTCGAAGATGCCACAGGCACAGCCGACCCGTCACGTATCGGACAGGAACTCCTGAATATTGACGAACTGCCGGAGCTCTCCCCCAAGATTGACGTAAAGTCCACAGACACACAAAAAGCACCGCCAAACGCAGACAACATCAAGTTTGTCCTCGACACATTACAAATTGACGGTGTCGGCGTTTATGAAGCCAGTGATCTTGACCCGCTCTATCGTGAACAACTTGGCGAAACCGTTTCCCTATCCGATGTTTATGCCATCGCCAATGCAATGACCACGAAATACAGAAATGACGGCTATATTCTGACGCAAGTTGTCGTACCGCCGCAAACAATCGAAGGCGGCATGGTTAAACTTCAGGTTGTAGAAGGCTTTGTTGATCAAATCATCATCCAAGGCGACAGCAAGGAAAGCGAAACAAGACTGATTAAAAAATACGCGGAGAATTTACGCGAAAACAATATCTTGGATGCTAAAAATCTGGAACGATACTTGTTGCTGATTAACGACCTTCCGGGCGTCACAGCGCGCAGCATCCTCAGCCCATCCCCCACAACACCGGGCGCATCCGATTTAACAATCATCGTTGAGCGCGATTCTTATGACGCAGAAATCAGCTTTGACAATCATGGTAGCCGCTATCTCGGCCCTTATGAGGGTTCTTTTGCAGGCTCTCTAAACTCGGCATTTGGATTGAACGAAAGAATAAGCGGCCAATTTGTTATGGCCGGTGATAAAGACCGTAAGGACGAATTATTATTCGGCTCTTTGGTTTATGAACAACCGCTTTCCCGCTTCGGCAGCAAGCTTAGATTATTAGGAAGCATCACCAATACAGAACCAGGCAGCACCCTTGACCCGTTTGATGTCAAAGGTGAGTCGAAATTCTTCAGTGCCACGGTGAGCCACCCTTTCATCCGCTCACGTACCTTGAACTTTTCAGGGCGCGCGACATTTGATTCACGCGATGTTGAGAGCAAAAACAATCTTGAGCCAAACAAAAGAAACGATCACATTCGCTCCGTGCGTTTGGGGACAACCGTGCAATTCATGGACACGCTTTTGGGTGTCGGTGTGAACGCTTTGGATCTTGAATTATCACGCGGCCTCGATGTTCTCGGCGCCAGCAGCCACGGCGATTCTAATTTAACGCGCGCCAGAGGCAACCCCCAATACACCAAGGCAGAGTTGCAAATACAACGCTTGCAACGTTTGAGCAGCACGCTAAACCTTCTCATGATGACAAAGGGACAGTGGTCAGCCACACCATTACTCAGCTCCGAAGAATTTGGCGTTGGCGGCACAACAATCGGTCGCGGTTATGATTCCTCTGAAATCGTCGGCGAAGACGGTGTCTCAGCTAAACTGGAATTACAGTGGAACGAGCCAAGAAAAATTAAGTACATTCATGATTATCAACTCTTTACATTTTATGATGTTGGCCGTGTTTGGAATCAAGACGCCACCACATCGGCGGGCAAGGACGATTCCATCGCTTCTGTCGGCTTGGGTATGCGCGCTGATATCACGGAAAAAACAAAGGCCGGTGTCGGAATTGCTCTGCCATTGACCCGCAATGTTGATATAACGAACGATCATGATCCGCGTTATTACTTCAACATCACGCACAAATTCTAGGCGCCCTATAAACAGGCGAACACCCTACCCCATTTCAAACAGAGGCTTTCTTGCCTCTGTTTTTTTATGCACAAAACATACAAAATAGGGCACTTCAAACGCAGCAAAAACCCGAACTAAAAGCGCTATGAATATGTTCCTATGGCGTGATTATCAAAAATAAAAATATACTCACTGCTTATTTGCAATCACTCGGGTAGGGGCGTTGAAACAACCAGACTTCATAATAGGCGGGGCGACACGCAGCGGAATAGGCGCCTTATCGCATATTCTTGATCACCACCCGCAGGTCTTTATCCCCCATCTGAAAGAGCATCGCTTTTTTCATCAAAACGACCTGACTCAACATAAAATTGAATCGTGCAAAGTTGATTTTGAAGATGCCGTAAACCCGAACAATAAAACACAAATTTCAAAAAACAGAGTGCTGCACGGGGAAAAAGAATTCGATCCCGAGCGCGCCGCGCAAGGCTGCCCCAATGCAAAAATCATTTTCACACTGCGCAATCCGGTAGAGCGCGCCTATGTGCAGTTTTATCATGCTCTGGCCGATAAAAAGGAAACAGTGCGCACATTTGAACATGCCATGGAGGCCGAGCTTTCCGGCTTACGATCTCCTGACACAACCGGACGGTGCTGGATTTACAAAAACCAGTATCAAACCCATCTCGATCAATGGCTGTCCCATTATTCACGTGAAAATATCCTCATCCTCATCTATGAGGAATGGACAGATCGTAGGAACAGCAATCTTGGCCCTTTAGAAGATTTTCTGGGCTTGGAAATCGACAGCCTGTTGGACAATCACGATGGTAACTTTGATCCGAAAGCGCAGATTGAGAGCTTAAGAGAAGATTATCCGAAAAAATACCCCGCGCTTTCTGACGCGACAAAAGAACAGCTTGAAGATATCTTCTCCGTTGATAAAACCTATGTCTCCAATTTATTAGGCAGAGATATTCCCACATGGAATCGTTTTTAGACAACAAAACACTGGCAGTCCGTTTCAAAAAATATAATAATGCCAGCGTCTATTATTGGGTATCATCATGAATATTTTTTACTACTCTGGCGCGAAGCTCCCCTCGCAGGAACCACAATCCGTTCATGTCATGAAAATGGCACAAGCGTTCAGTAAGGCTGGTCATAATGTGACGCTTTTTGCACGCAATGCACTGAATGCAACCACAGATGATATTTTTAATATTTACGATATCGACACGCCGTTTAAAATTAATATGTCGTCCAACGCGGGCTTTCCGATTTTATCCGGTGCGCGCTACTTGATTGGCCTACCGGAAAGAGCGCAGCAAAATAGCCAACCTGATATTATTTACGGGCATGATGTCGTCGCGCTGGCGCTTTATGCAAAAAGAGCATTATCCGTCATTTTCGAAGTGCACGACATGCCCCAGCATCCTGCACATAAACTTGCCTTTTCAAAACTGCTCAAACAAGACAACCTCAGAGGCATTATTGCGGTTTCAGATATATTGAAACAAGCACTGCTCAATGCATACCCTGAAATCCCGCCCGAGCGCGTTTTTGTTGCGCATGACGGCGCGGATTTAATCGACCATATCAAAAGCAACACCCGCACGCTCAATACCCTTAAAAGCGGTAAAGATGCCTTTAATGTCGGCTACGCCGGATCACTGCATCCGGGCAAAGGCATGGCGCTTATCTCACGTATTGCCAAAATCAGACCGCAATATGATTTCCACATTTTAGGCGGCACGACAAAGCAAGTGCAGCATTTTCAAACGCTCAATAAATACAAGAATATTCACTTCTATGGTCACCGCGATCATGCCGAAGTGCCGTCATATCTGAAATCATTTGATATTTGCGTTGCCCCGTATCAACACCGCGCCCTGATTAAAACCGGACGCAACACGTCGCGCTGGATATCGCCCATGAAAATATTTGAATATATGGCGGCAGAGCGACCGATTATCTGTTCCAACTTGCCGGTTATTCACGAGATTCTACAGCATAAGCACAACGCCATCTTGCCCCCCGCATCTGATGAACATAAATGGGCGGACGCCATGGATGTTTTGCGTGAAAACCCCGATATAGGCAATCATCTGGCAAAAAATGCGCATGATAGTCTGAAAGACAAATATACGTGGGATAAGCGCGCGCAAGCCATTATGGATTTTTGCATCAACCACAGACAAACGCTGTATTTTGCCGACGCATCATAGCCATACACAAGACTACGCCGCTTTTTTGGCGTTCTTGTCTTCAACCGTTTGTGCAAAATGCTCCCAAAAAGCATGACGGCGCGGCACAAGAACCTCACGCGTGTAATTTTTAGATTTTTCAAAATTTCTTTGTGCAGCAAAACGGCGTTTTTCCTGATCCATCAAAGTCCATATATGCTCCGCCAGTTGGTCGGCATGGCCGCGACTATGGATATACTCAGGAGAGAGAAGCTCCTGCGTGCCACCCGCATCCGAACTGAGCGCAGGGCATCCTCTGCTCATGGCTTCAATCAAGGAACGCGGCAAGCCTTCGTGGAAACTGGGCTGAATATATAGATCAATCGTATCGAGCCATTCAAGCACCTCTTTACCGCCCGAAATCGTGCCACAAAATTCTACTTTTTGATCCAAACCGTTTTGACGGATCATAGTTTTCCAAAGGGCAGGCATCCCCTGCCCCAATATTTTAAACTTGAAATCCGGCGCGGATGATTCTGCGTTTTTCTGTCTGCGCTTTTCAACAATAGCCAAGGCCTCAATGGCAACATTCAAACCCTTAAGCCCGCTGCCGAAATTACCGATCAAACCGATATTCAAGCAAGCCGTATTGCTCTCTATACGTTTTAATCTGCTGTTTAAAACATATTCAGGCGGCGCAGCAATTTCAACATTAGAGGCGCATTCCATATACCCATCCGTGGGGTAACGTTGCTGTAGGAAGTTCTCCGTCACATAAATCACGGCGTCGGCATGGCGCACCATTTTTTGTGCGTGCTTATACTTAATCGGGGCATAGATTTTATTGAACCAATCGCCCTTATAATATGTTTTATCATACGCACAGCCACACATTTCAATTGCATAAGGCGTGCCGCTTTCCCGCGCCGCTTTGGCGGCCATCATGCCAAACTCAACGGGGCCGCGTATGACAACCGCGTCGGCCTTTTCGACCTGTTCTTTGATTTTTTGATACATGCGCCCGTATTTTGTAAAACGCCTCACCGGAGAATCGATGTTGGGCAACAAAACATGATCAACATTTTTACCGGAAGATACCGCCAGAACACCCGTTTCATCGGGGCGCAGCTTTTTCTTACGACCAATAACGGTCAGGCTTTCAAAATAAGGGAGGAACCGTTGTTCCCAAAGTTCATAAGGAAATGTGCCGTAGCTATATACTGTTCCATCACGCCTATTTGAATAATAAGTATCATGGCAGAACAAAATATGCATAACGCGCTACACCTCAAGTAAAACCATGATAATGGCCAATAAATTACCTACAGCAAAGATCCCGTAAGACACTTTCAGCCATGTAAATTTCGGAACAATAGAATATCGGGACATGTCATAAATATCATAAACAACGGCCTTACCAAGTTTACTGCCATCATTATAAACTGGCATAAACATATCCATAAACTCATCTTTTTCAAGATGCCCGATATCATTAAAATGTAACAAATTAATATCTCTGTGGCTGGACTTGCGATAACGGCGCTTGGGATAAATACAAATCATTGCCGCCAGAATACTCATCACTGATGATATAATAGAAACCACCGCAGCCACTTGAAAAGGCTCATGATCAATTTGATTAAGGCAAACCGGAATAAGAATAGAGTTTAAAAATATCAAAACCTGCGCTTTTTGATCGGCAAGGCGCATAATAACCGACAATTTATTTATTGTTGCAGACATGACCTGCCCACGAAGCATGGCTTCCCATCTTTTTTGCCCGGAAAGTTCCGACATTTTATCACCCATAGAGTTTATTATGACTACTCGGGAACGTACTCTAATCAGATTCCATAAATTTGAAAAGGAATTTTTCTGCAGCGCAACACAAAAATGCGAAATTATGTCAAACAGATTGTATTTCTATCGTGCTCAAGCATTTTTACCCTTGATATAATGGTATATGACGATAACTTATGACACTAGAAACCGAAATACGCAGGTAAAACGGTTAAACAACAGGCAACATTTGATGCATAACATATATTGTCAAAGTGACGAGCCCGATCAAAATGATAATGACGGGGATGAAGGGCAAACCGACCATGGTTTAGTCCTGAAAACGCGTCCGAAGACACAAAAACCATCCATGTATAAAGTGTTGTTGTTAAATGATGACTACACACCGATGGAATTTGTCGTCCATGTTCTGGAGAGCATTTTTAAAAAGAACCGTCAGGAAGCAACCGACATCATGCTCCATGTTCACAGACGCGGCGTTGGTATTTGCGGCGTATTCACCTATGAAGTTGCAGAAACCAAGGTGGCACAAGTCATGGATTTTGCCCGCGCAAACGAACAACCCCTGCAATGCACCATGGAAAAAGAATAACTTCCCCCAAGCACAAACACCGCCCCCTCCGCCAGCCGATGTTATCCCGACATCGGCTTTATTGCAGCGCAAAAAATAGTTGACACATTCCGAAACTTTGAGTTATGCATAATTTGCAATACTGGCATACGCAAAATGAATACATGAAACTTGGAGGTTATCTTGGAAACAGGATTTATTTTAAACACATTCTTTCTACTGATCTGCGGCGCGATGGTCATGTTTATGGCGGCGGGCTTTACCATGCTGGAGGCCGGCATGGTGCGAAGCAAATCTGTCGCCGTCATTCTGGTTAAAAACATTGTCTTATACGCCATCGCGGGGCTGATGTTCTACGTGATTGGCTTTAATTTAATGTTTACGGATGTAAATGGCGGTTTTTTTGGAACCCCCATGCCCTGGACAGGCGATGACACAGCTGCGCTGAATGGTGATTACAGCGCGGGTTATGCCTCATACGCCTTCTGGTTTTTCCAAATGGTCTTTGTGGCAACCGCCGCCTCTATCGTTTCCGGCACATTGGCCGAGCGCATAAAACTCTGGCCATTCATGATTTTCGCAGCGCTGCTCACAGGTGTTATCTACCCGATTACGGGCAGTTGGGCTTGGGGCGGCGGCTGGCTCTCGGAAATGGGATTCAGTGATTTCGCCGGCTCGACGCTCGTGCACTCAGTTGGCGGATGGGCCGCACTGACAGGCGCTATTATTCTGGGGGCACGCCAAGGACGTTTCAGCAGTGAAGGCGGCAAACCACGCACCATCACGGGAAGCTCTTTACCACAAGTAACGCTCGGGACATTTATTTTATGATTTGGCTGGTTCGGCTTTAACGGCGGATCACAGCTTTCAATTGCCACCACCGAAGACGCATTGGCTGTGGCCAAGATTTTTGCCAACACCAATATTGCGGCGGCGGCGGGCGTTATGTGTGTCCTACTCTTTAGCCAGCTTAAAACCGGACGCATTGATGTAGCCATGGTTTTGAACGGCGCGTTGGCGGGGCTGGTTGCCATTACCGCAGGCCCGCTTCTGCCAAGCCTTGGTCTTGCAGCCCTCATTGGCGCGGCAGGTTCTATTGTTATGCTCGGCGCATCCGCGCTCTTGGAAAAATTAAAAATTGATGATGTGGTCGGCGCAGTTCCGGTACATTTAGGGGCAGGCATCTGGGGAACGCTCGCCGTTACGTTATCTGATCCCGATGCATCGCTGATCACACAAATTATTGGTATTGGCGCTATCGGCCTGTTTGTATCGATTACCAGTCTTATCATTTGGGCTGTGCTCAAACAAACGATCGGCATTCGCCTGCACTGGTCAAAAGAAGAAGTCGGCGGTGATTGGGCGGAACTGGGTGTACGCGCCTATAATTTAGGATTTAGCGACTATTCCACCGCGCCTATTTCTGCCGAATAATGCCCATAATATTGAGGATAAAATAAAGTAAGAGCATATTTATTTATGCTCTTAACTTTTCGTGAAGGCGTAGCGTGGTAAAAAAGACTGTGCTAAGATGTACAGGTTCTCCGTACACTCAATTTAATAGGATATTCATGCTATCTCGTAATCTGGAACAAACACTACATCGTGCCTTGGCCATCGCCAATGAAAAGAATCATGAATACGCGACGCTGGAACATTTGTTACTGGCACTCACCAGCGATCAGGATGCAATGGCTGTATTGCGCTCGTGCGGGATTGATCTTGATGATCTGTCCTCTGCCCTGCTGCATTATATCGAAAATGACCTCAGCAGCCTGATTAACGCCAATATAGACGAATCAAAACCAACCAACGCTTTCCAGCGCGTATTACAACGCGCCGCCATTCATGTGCAATCTTCGGGACGCGAAGAAGTCACAGGCGCGAATGTTCTGGTCGCTTTATTCTCTGAACGTGAAAGCCATGCGGTCTTCACCCTGCAAGAACGCGACATGACCCGTTTCGACGCTGTGAACTATATTTCCCACGGCATTGCAAAAGTACCCTCCCAAGGTGATCCTGATAAAACACCACAAGGGGTTGAGGCCGAAAAAGAGGTCAAAGCCGGAAAAGAAGCGCTGGACGCCTATTGCACAGACCTCAATAAAAAGGCCGCTGATGGCGGTATTGATCCATTAATCGGACGCGAACAAGAAGTTGAGCGCACCATCCAAATCCTATGTCGCAGATCCAAAAACAACCCTCTTTATGTTGGTGATCCGGGTGTTGGTAAAACCGCCATTGCCGAAGGGCTAGCCAAACGCATCATCGAAAAAGAAGTACCCGAAGTGCTGCATGATGCGGTGATTTACTCGCTTGATATGGGTGCATTACTGGCCGGAACACGCTATCGCGGAGATTTTGAGGAACGCCTGAAAGCCGTCTTGGCGGAACTGGAAAATATTCCTGAATCTGTTTTATTCATCGATGAAATTCACACCATCATTGGCGCAGGCGCGACAAGCGGCGGTGCAATGGATGCGTCGAACTTGCTGAAACCTGCATTATCTAACGGGTCCTTACGCTGCATCGGCTCAACAACCTATAAAGAATACCGCAATCACTTTGAAAAAGACCGCGCCTTGGTGCGTCGTTTCCAGAAAATTGATGTGCCCGAGCCAAGCATCGAAGACACGATTAAAATTCTGGAAGGGCTGCAACCCTACTATGAAAAACATCACAACGTTAAATACACCAACAGCGCCCTTAAGGCCGCCGTTGAGCTTTCTGCCAAATATATTGGTGAGCGCAAATTACCCGATAAAGCCATCGACATTATTGATGAAGTCGGCGCAGCGCAAATGCTGGTGACGGAAGATAAGCGCAAAAAAACCATCGGGCATAAAGACATCGAAAATGTGATTGCGGCGATTGCGCGCATTCCATCGACCAGTTTGAATAAGAACGATCGCGAAGCCCTGCAAAACCTGGAACGTGACCTCAAAACGCTAGTCTACGACCAAGACAGAGCGATTGATACATTATGCGATTCCGTCAAAATGGCGCGCGCGGGATTACGCGACGCGGAAAAACCCATTGGATCATATTTATTTTCCGGCCCCACGGGTGTTGGTAAAACCGAAGTTGCGCGGCAGCTTTCAAAATCCATGGGCGTGGAGCTTTTGCGTTTTGATATGTCAGAATATATGGAACGTCATTCCGTCTCCCGCCTGATCGGTACACCGCCGGGCTATGTTGGCTTTGAACAAGGCGGCCTCATGACCGATAAAGTCGATCAGCATCCGCATTGTGTTTTATTATTGGACGAAATTGAAAAAGCCCACCCTGATTTATTCAATATTCTGTTACAGGTTATGGATTACGGCAAGCTGACCGATAATAACGGCAAAACCATTGATTTTCGCAACGTCATCCTGATTATGACCACCAATGCGGGCGCCTCCGACATGGCCAGAACCCCAATTGGTTTCGGACGTGAAATCGGGGACATGGATTATGCGGATAATGACGCCATCACAAAAACTTTCACGCCGGAATTTCGTAACCGTCTGGACGCGATTGTCCCCTTCGACAATCTAAAACCTTCCACGGTTGAGCGTGTGGTCGATAAATTTATCATCCAACTCGAAGCCCAGCTTTCTGATAAAAACGTCATCATCGAGTTGAGCAGCAGCGCGCGTAAATATCTGGCGGAAAAAGGCTATGACGTCACCATGGGTGCGCGCCCGTTAGGCCGTATCATTCAAGAGAAGATCAAACGCCCCTTGGCGGAAGAAATTCTGTTTGGCAAATTGCAAAAAGGTGGCGCGGTGACCATTGATTATGATGGTGAAACGCTCAGCTTTATCTATGAAGAAGATAATCCTCGAAAACGCCGCAAAAACCAGCAGGAAAAGCAAAAAGCGACGTAAAATCTATCGCTATATTAAACTGAAAATCAGGGCGTCTGCACCTTTGGTTGCGCGGCTGAAAGCGTATCGCACCGCATTTCAATAACAGCCTCCGCTTCGGACACAGACAGATTTTCTTCATCCCTTAAGATGTTCACCGCCTTACGCGGGTCTTTCTCGACACTCAAAATAGAAAAAAGTCGATCCCACATGCCTTGCGGAACTGAGCTGTAGATTTCGTGTGAGCGGGTTTTTTGATGCACGCGCGCCTGAAGCTGCTTATCCAAAAACGTATCCAAATCATTCTTTCCGCATGGCATCACCTCATACCACGCCCCATCATAAAAGGCGACGGGAACAGAAAATTCATATGATTGTGGCTTTAACCCGCACGCGTTATTGTCTTGATTGTCTAAAACCACGGTGGATGTAAGGCTATAATTCGGATCAACGGATAAAAATGCCTTATCCCGATAAAACAGCTTCACTTGTTTGGTCAGCGCAGGCATATCCACTTCTTTAATACTGATCGTATCGACATCCAATTGCCCAACTTCATCAGATTTTTTTATAAAGTTCTGAATCGTGAATGTCTTAAATGATTCGGACATACAGGCGCGTGATTGCGGATGGATTAAATGCCAATATAATTTCTCGTCTTTATCCTGCGCTGCCTCAACATAGCTTTCGACAAAACTACGCTGTTCTTGCGTCAAATTGGGGGTTTGCGCATATCCCGCATGGGGCATGAACACGCTCAGAATGAGAGAGAATAAAAAAATCATGCCCTACCCTATCTCAAAAACAGCATCAATTTCAACAGCCACACCCAAAGGCAATGACGGCGCACCAACTGCAAAACGAGCATGTTTCCCCGCCGCGCCCATCACGTCGGCGATCAGGTTTGACGCACCATTAATCACCATCGGCTGATCGGTGAAATCAGGCGTACAATTCACAAAACCACCAAGCTTCACACAACGCTTAACGCGCACCCAGTCACCGCCCACCGCATCATTGACTTGCGCCAGAATATTAAGCGCACAGGCCTGCGCGGCGGCTGCGCCATCTTCCACACTCAGACCATCGCCCAAACGTCCCAGATGCATCTTTTCCCCATTCAGGAAAGGTATTTGGCCGGAAACATAAACCATATTGCCCGATATGACATAAGGAACATAATTTGCTGCCGGTGCTGCCGCTGCAGGAAGTGTGAATCCTAGCTCTTGAAGTTTTGTGCCAAGTGTCATAGTTTTTGCCTTTCCGTTTATATGAAGCTCTGCCATAATCGGAAACAAATATAGATCCGTAAAGCAGAATTTAACAGGACAGACGAATTAATGGGCATATTCAGTTTTTTAGGCGTACTTTCTCCAGCGCACATCTCGCTTTTCACGCTCACCTCGCGTGGCAAGAAAATCGGGAAAGATCAGGCCGAGAATGTATATTACGAAGCGCCAGCCAGAAAAGGCTATAAACGCCCGCGCCGTTGGGTGATGTATAACGGCGCGCCCGAAGCCACCAAAGTGCCACCGGAATGGCATGGATGGATCCACCATCAAACAAATACAGTGCCCGATGAAAGCGGTGAGTCTTATCGCCGCCCTTGGCAAAAACCGCATCGCGCCAATATGACCGGCACAAATAAAGCCTATCGCCCCCCCGGACACATACTTTCGGGCGGTAAACGCGAAAAGGCAACAGGTGACTATGAGGCGTGGACACCTTCGGAATAAAGATAAACTATAGATAAGTGCATATCCAAAAAGGTATATACTTTACGCACTTCCCAACACATGCTACCCCTTTTATGGGGAAAAACAGAACAGAGTGATGATATGAAACGCAGTATTGCAGAAACAATTTTAGGCGCCGTTGTCCTGATCGCCGCAGGGCTTTTTCTGGCATACAGCATCAAAACTGCTGATATCGGAACGACTGAGGGCTACTCAATATCCGCTGATTTTTCAAGCGTTGGCGGTTTAAAACCCGGTGATGTCGTACAGATCAGCGGCGTTAAGGTCGGCACAGTTTCCTCTGTTGAACTTATGCCTGATACCTATCTTGCGCGCGTTCATATGAGCATCCGCGAAGGTCATGAACTCCCCGTAGACACAGCCGCCCTAATCAGCAGCGAAAGCCTTCTTGGCGGTCAATATCTGGCGTTAGAGCCGGGCGCGGAAGACGACATGATCCCATCGGGCGGCAATATTCAATACACGCAAGCCCCTCAAAATCTGGAGCAGCTTCTTGGTCAATTCATATTCAGCATGCAAAATGACAAAGACAAAGAATAACTCTTTTCTGCGGCTCTTTGCCGGATTTCTGTTCTTGATCGGCACGATTTCTACCAATTATGCAGATGCACGGGAAATGACGGAATATCCGCGTGTGAAGCTGCAAACGCTCGATAAAGCCACAGCGCGCACCATGACCTTTAACGCAAAGGTCGGCAGCACAATACGATTTGGCCCCTTATATATCCGCGTCGAAAGCTGTCAGAAGGCCTCCCCCATCGACAAGCCCGAATCCGCCGCGTTTCTGGAAGTGTGGGAAGTCGACACCGACGATAACGCACAATGGGTATTCAGCGGATGGATGTTCGCATCCTCCCCCGGTTTATCGCCGATGGATCATCCGATTTATGATGTGTGGGTTCTGGATTGTCTGGATTATGATAAAAATACCGGCGATACGACCACCCCCGATAATAAAACTGTTGCCGATGGCAACGGCAATACCGCCGATGACGGCGCAAGCCATGATACGGCGCACACCACAGAGCCGCCGCAACATGACAATCCCAACCATGCGGATAATCAGGATTTATTGGAATAATCAGCCTTGCATCTCAAAATATGATGCAATCAATTGACGCTCTGTTTGCCCGCGACACCCAAAATCACACGACTTGTCCAAAGCAGCAGTAAGCTTGTCCATATAATCATCATGCGGGATTTCATAAACGCCGAATTGCTCCAAATGTGGATTGGTGAATTGCGTATCGAGAATATCATACCCCGCGTGATATAAACGTGCCGCCAAATGCACGAGGGCAACCTTGCTCGTATCGGTTTTGCAGGAAAACATACTCTCTCCAAAAAATGCCCCACCGAGCGCGATACCGTATAGTCCGCCCACCAATATATCATCCTGCCAACATTCCACCGAATGGGCATAACCCAATATATTCAACTTACAATAAGCCTCTATGATTTGTGGGTTGATCCATGTTTCTGTGCGCCCGCTTGCTTCTTGCGCACAGGCTTTGATCACGCCCTCAAAATCAGTGTTGATCCGAATCTCATAGAACTGCCCTTGTATTTTCATTTGGCGGACGCTCTTTTTAAGCCGCTTAGGGACGTGCATAGCGCGAATAGATATCTGTCCGCGCAGTTCTGGGCATATCCACTGCACATCATCGCTCTGCGCGCTCTGTGCCATAGGGAACAACCCTTGTGCATAGGCAGAAAGCAAAATTTCAGGAGTCAAGACAATGCGCATATTTAAAACTATGACGGAGAAGGATAGAAAATTCCACTACATTCCAAAGGGATAATCTGCGTGGGATAAATCATGCGCGCTGCGCATTCCCTTAAGCGCCACCGCATAAGCGTTTAAAACATCCAAAGAATAAAGGGCGCGTTTTTTGATATATAAATCACCCTGCTCGGCAGTATCCATGTCATGGTCGTTCATAACATTTTGTACCGATCCGACGATCAAATGATCGGGAATGTAAACCATGCGGTTATTTTTATAGCCGCTCATGCGCAGTTCAGCGATTGGATATGTGCCGCCGCGACTGGCGGATACACCAACCAACATACAAGGTTTATGCTCCGCATGCGCAGAGGCCATATAAAGCAAAAAGTTTTTCAAACCGGGCGGAACCATACCGCCCCATTCCGGCGCGACCAAAATAATGGCATCCGCATTTTTAACCACGTCCAAAGACGGTGCCATTTTACGCGAAAGATCAGAACCGGCATCCCAAGCGCTCTCATCCCACAAAGGAAAAGGATTACCGCTTAGGCTAATAATATCGACATTATTGGAAGAGTCTTTGGCCTGTATCGCATTAGACAGCCATTTGGAAACCTTAAGGGATTGCGCGACCGCTTCATCCCTGTGTGAGCCCGATATAATGGCATATTTGATCATTTTCAGCTCTGCGCGTTTTTTTCGTTTAATTTATTTTCGAGCCAGTGAATTGTGTAATCACCGGAAATAAACTCAGGCTGCTTTAAAATCCATTCATGCAACGGCAGGGTTGTTTTAACGCCCTCAATCACGGTTTCACGAATAGCGCGCAACAAACGGCGCACACATTCATCACGATTACGACCATGCACAATCAATTTCCCGATCATGGAATCATAATAAGGCGGGATGGTGTATCCACCATAAATCGCACTATCAAAGCGCACACCAAGACCACCAGGCGCGTGGAATTGCGTGATTTTGCCCGGTGAAGGTACAAATGTATCAGGGTCTTCGGCATTAATGCGGATTTCAATCGCATGCCCGCGGAAACGGAAACCGTTTTTGCGAATCGTCAATTTTTCACCCGCAGCAACGCGGATCTGTTCGGCGATCAAATCAATACCGGTGATCATTTCCGTTACAGGGTGTTCCACCTGAATACGTGTATTCATTTCCATGAAATAAAAGTTGCCGTCTTCATACAAGAACTCAATCGTTCCCGCACCGACATAGCCCAAACCACGCACGGTATCCGCGGCCAGCTTACCGATGCTTTCGCGCTCTTCTTCCGATAAAATCGGAGATGGGCCTTCCTCGATCAATTTCTGGTGACGACGCTGGATAGAGCAATCTCTTTCACCCAAATGAATGGCGTTACCATGCGAATCACCAAAGACCTGAATTTCGATATGGCGCGGTTTCTCAAGATATTTTTCAATATAAACAGTTTCATCGCCGAAATTGGCTTTCGCCTCACTGCGCGCTCTGTTATAGGCTTCGACAAAGTCCTCAGCCGCACGCACGACCTGCATCCCTTTACCACCACCGCCACTTGCGGCTTTAATCAAAACAGGGAAGCCCATATCCTTGGAGATCTGCAATCCGTCCTGCGCACTTTCCACTGCGCCCGGAGAACCTGGTACAACCGGCAAGCCAAGTTCCTGCACTGTTTGTTTTGCAGTAACCTTATCGCCCATACGATCAATCAGATCCGCAGACGGACCGATAAAGGTGAAACCATGCTCCTCGACCATGCGAGCGAATTGTGCGTTTTCAGATAAGAAGCCATAACCAGGGTGAATGGCACTGGCGCCTGTTAAGGCCGCCGCCGTTAAAATAGAAGGGATGTTAAGGTAACTGTCCTTGCCCGCAGGCGGACCGATACACACAGACTCATCAGCCAAACGCACAGGCATAGAGCTTGCATCGGCCGTGGAGTGAACAACAACGGTTTCTATCCCCATTTCGCGACAAGCACGAATAATGCGAAGAGCAATTTCACCGCGGTTTGCTATCAGAATTTTTTTGAACATAGACACCTAACAAAAAGGATTATTCAATTACCAACAAAACATCACCGAATTCCACCGGCTCACCGTTTTCAATAAGAACCTGTGTGACCGTTCCCGAAGTTTCTGCCTTGATCGGATTCATCACCTTCATCGCTTCGATAATCAATAATGTGTCACCGACATTAACGCTCATACCTTTTTTGATAAAAGGTGGTTCACCAGGCTCGGATTGCAGATACGCTGTACCAACCATCGGCGACTTTACAGAGCCGGGATGGGCGGATGCAACATGCGCCGGAGCCTCCATATTCGCTTGCTGAGGTACGGCAGGGTCGGAAGACATAGACAGCGCAGACACGCCACCACCGGCAATAACCGTATTGCCTTTACTCACCCGAATTACCTGATCGCCTTCGGCGACTTCAACTTCTGTGAGGCCTGTTTCATTTAAAAGATCAGCTAATTCTCTGATCGCATCGGAATCAATTTTCATCGACAAATCTTATTGTTGTTGTTTTTCAATATTTTTAGCCAGACACCTGAATACAAAAGTTATAGGAAAATGTCAAAGCTTTGAGAAGATTTACTATAAAAGTTCTTTAAGTTTTTCAAGTGCTTTCACATATCCCGCTGCTCCGTGACCGGCAAAAACATCTGCTGCAAGCGATTCTATATATGAAAAGTGACGGAATTCCTCACGTTTTTTAGGGTCTGACAAATGCACTTCAATAATCGGGCACGCTAATAATTTTAAAGCATCATGGATTGCAACCGAGGTGTGTGTATAAGCCGCGGCATTAATAATAAGGCCATCACACCCATCGACAGCACCTTGAATCAAATCAACCAACGCCCCCTCATGGTTCGATTGCCTGAAATCAACTTGAAAACCCAAACCATCTGCGCATTTTACACACATGTTTTCGATATCCTGAAGCGTTTGATCGCCATAGATTTCAGGCTCACGCATACCAAGCATATTTAAGTTCGGGCCGTTCAATATCAATATTTTGGTCATAAAAGCAGATCTTTTTCGAAAGGTCAGAATGCTGGAATATTACCGCGCCTTTGCGAATTGCGCCAGTAGTTCTTCGACGCTCGGCTTATCCTGCTTAGAGCGGAAAAATCTTTTCCCGATAATCAGTGTCGGTGTTTCTCCAATGCCCCATGTCGTGAAGAACATATTATTTTCATCTGCCCATTTCCTCAAATCGGCTCGGGACATATCACGGCTTAATTGCTCCGTATCCACGCCGATGCTTTGCGCAACAGCAAACAATTTTTCGCGATCCCTCACAGGCCAATTATCATAAATCGCATTATGCATTTCGATAAACTTGCCCTGCTCACCCGCGGCATAGGTCGATATTATAAGGTTTTTGCCCCATTCATCACCGTCTCCACTCACCGTTCTGGGGATATAACGTACCTTACCATCACGCTTTAACGCTTCGGTCAATATCGGGTGGAGATTTTGACAAAAAATACAGCCATACTTGTTGAAATCAAGCACGACCAGATCGGCTTCGGGTGATGTTTGTGTGTACTTATCAGGCACAGCGTAAATCAGCTCTAACTGCCGATTTACGTTTTGTGTATGCACATAAAGAAGGTAAGAAATACCGGAAACCAACAGAATCAAAAGTACTTTATTCGTCCGTTTCATGCGCTTACCTTATATCTTTATCGCTATGCTTCGCGTGGGCCAAAGAGCTATTTGCTCTCTCTTGCTTCTTGCACTGCTTTTTTCATCGCTTCAATACCGATGTAACCAGGATAAACCTTATTACCGATAATGAAACCAGGTGTACCGCGAATACCAAGGGCTTGCGCCATATCTTTGGATTTCGTGACAGAAGCCTGAACATCCGCACCCAACGCATCAAGTTTCAACTGATCCATATCCAAACCAAGCTCCTCAGCCAACTTAAAGAACGCCGCGTCATTTTGACTGCCGCGATAATCCATAAGTGCTTTGTGCATTTCAAAGTACTTACCTTGCTTATGCGCCGCCAAAGCCAGATTTGTCATTTTCGCAGATGATGGGCTCAAAATAGGCATATCTTGGAAAATAATACGTACGTTTTTGTCATCTTTGATAATTGTCTGAACATCTTCAAATGCTTTTTTACAATATCCGCAGTTAAAGTCGAAAAATTCAACAATCGTCACATCACCATCAGGATTACCTGTCATCGGCAAATCCTTTTTGGCGAAATAGGACTGGTACTCTTTCAAGTTCTCCTGCGCGCTTTGCATAACTTTACGCTCTTGATCTTCTTGATACTGCTTTACAGATTGCAAAATTAATTCAGGATTATCAGTAATGAACTGCTTAAAAAGTGCTTCAACTTCCTGTTTTTGCTCAGACGTAAAACCCGCCGCATGGGCAGAGTGCATTTGTACACCGAATACGGTCATACACGAAGCCGCCGCCAGTGCGGTAAATCTTATCTTTTTTAATAGTGTGCTCAAGTTCTTACTCCTCGCTTTAATAACATGTCATTACAATATTCGTTCACAACGGCCAAAAAGTCACCCGTTATTCACAGTTTTTATAAAAGAAAGTATATCCTTTGCCTGTATCCAAACTGTAGACCCCTCCGGTTCCGTCGACAGAACCGATTCCACATGCTGTTTAGCATAGCCAAAACGCCTTTGCAAAACCGCTTCTTCCGCCAAATGTATTTGTGCACGATTATCCTTACCCAACCGACCATACGCCGTGGCAAGCAACCGATGAATGCGTGACGTGCGCGGTTCATCGCGCAACGCGCGTTCCAGATATCCAACCGCTTCATTCAAAATTTTAGAATCATTCTCTCTGGTTGATTCAATGAGGGCATGCGCCAATGCGATTTCCAATAAAGGTTTATCAGGCAAAATATCCACCGCGCGCCGATAATACGGCAAAGCCTCCTTCACCCGTCCGAAATCAACCAGCATTTGCCCTTTTAATTCATAGAAGTAAGGGTTATTCGGCTCCATCTTCAGCAAACCATCCACGCGCAAGAGCGCCTCATTCACCGCATTATTACGATAAGCAGCAATCGCCCGTGCATACTGCGCGGGGACGGACTGATCTTTATCATCATAGACCCACGGGATTTGCCCCGGACTGATAAACCCGATTAATTTGGCCTTCATGCGGGCATGTTGTTCCATCCATTTTTCAGGGTATGACTTATCTTTAAATTCCGATTGTTCAATACGGCGTTCCAAAGCCTCAATACGATTATCAACAAGCGGGTGCGTCCGCACATATTCGCTCTGCTGATCTTCGGGCATATATGTTTCTGCCTTCAACTTATCCATAAAGGTCGCCAATCCGGTGGGATTGATCAACGCTTTATCCAGAAAACTGAGCGCCGCCTGATCCGCGCTTGATTCCTGAACGCGGCTATGGGCTAGGAACCGTCTTTGGGCAAGGCCGCTTCCGCCCAACGCCAGCGCAGGTACAGCCGAGGAATCGCCGCTCACAATCGCCGCGCCAACCCCCAGAATAGTGCCGACAATGCTCTCATAAGATGCACGCTCCAACGCGTCGCGCGTCTGGATCAAATGCCCGCCCGCAATGTGGCCTGTTTCGTGCGCCATAACGCCGATCAACTCGCCCGGATTATCGGTTCTGCTGATCAGTCCGGTATATATAAAGATATTCGGCCCGCCCGCGACAAAGGCGTTGATCGTGTCGCTTTGCACCAAAATAATATTAATCGCCTCAGGTTTAAGGTTCGCCGCCCTAAAGATCGGCGCCCCCCATTCCTTCAAAATCGTTTCGATTTCCGTATCACGGATCAGACTTGGTGCTTTTGATTGTGCAAACGCCAAAGGCGTGCCCATCACCATAAAAACGATCAGGTTAACAAAAACTATTTTTAATCTATTTTTAAAACACTGCATGTCATAAACTCATTCGCATGGAAAGCCTGATTTATTACTGGATAGATGTTATTTGGATACCGATTTTATTTTTCGGTGTCCATAAAAAGCATAGATGGTGGGCACTCGGGTTTGTTATAAGCACAATGATCCTTATTCGCCTGCAATCGGAAATCATGACGCATATTGGCTATGAGTATGGCATTATCGGTTATATGACGATAAATGTCCACACACGCTTGCTTGCGGTTTCAAGCTTTTTCTACGCTCTGTATTTGCTCATGGCGCATTTTTCATCTAAAACGCAAGGTGTCGTTTTTATGGCGGCAAGCCTATCATTCTTTTTCATGATCTTTCTTATCGGATCACTTGTGATGCTTTTATAAGGGACAACACCAAATGTCACGCAACAAACCAAAGACCAAAGTCAAAACAGCGAAGGGGCGCAAAAACTCTTCAACGCGTTGGCTTAAACGACAGTTGAACGACCCTTATATCGTAGAAGCCGAAAAACAGGGCTACCGCGGGAGAGCCGCTTTCAAGCTCAAAGAGATTGATGAGAAACTACAATGTTTAAAACCGGGGATGAGTGTCATTGACCTTGGCGCTGCGCCGGGAGGCTGGTGTCAGGTTGCGACGGAAAAAGGGTGCAAAGTGGTTGCCATTGACCTTTTGGCCATGGATGAAATGCCTGATGTGACAACCCTTGAAATGGATTTCATGGATGATACAGCGCCTGATATCTTAAAAGAAGAGCTGATCAAAATATCCGGCAGCGCACTAGCGGATATTGTTTTAAGCGATATGGCACCCAACACAACGGGACACAAACAAACCGACCATTTGCGTATTATGACCGTTGTCGAAGCTGCCTATTATTTTGCCTGTGATGTTTTGAAGGAAGACGGCGTGTTTATCACCAAGGTCTTTCAGGGCGGCGCGCAAAACGAATTGCTCAAGGAAATGAAAAAGAGTTTTAAATCGGTGAAACACGTCAAACCCCCCGCCAGCCGAAAAGAAAGTGCGGAGCAATATCTCGTTGCGACAGGGTTTAGAACGCGTGAAGATTAAGCCATTTGTAAGTTGGGCTCCATCATACGCGGCTTGATTTTGAACGGATTGTTACAATCTTTCAGGGCATGTAAGCCCGCTTGGAACGCATCGTCATCCGCAGCGGTTAATCTGATCCCAACACGAATAGTATCGAAATCCTCAATCTTTGATCTGCGCTTGATGTTATAGCGCATGTTATCTTCACCGCGCAGAATGCTGTGATATGGCGTGACAGAAATATGACCGCCCATTCTGTTTTCCAGATCATTTTTAAATTTTAAAAAACGTCGATTATCCGCGAACGATTCAAACCAATCTTGAAGGCCGTCACTATCGACCAGATTAGGGGCGTTGCGACAATCAATGATCGTGTCTTCCCAACTATAGTAACGATCCGAACCGTAATTATGGCTGACACCATGCTCCGTTTGCCCGTTAAAGGCCATAAACGTATGCGTTCTGGCTTTTCCTACCCGCTCTATATTTCCTAAAAGGTTTCCCTGTGCGATTGATAAGAGGGACTGATCCCCGATGATTTTTGCGTATATAGATACAATACCGTTACTTGGTATCATGTGGCCCACCTGTGGTTAATTGTTTGTGCAGACTTAAAGATATCTTAATAACTCTAAGAAATCGTTACTTTCCATAACAATTTTATATAGTTACAGGATCTTCGCATTTCCAACTTTACATCTGTGAAAAATGCGCTATAACTCACTTGCAAATTTCGCTTGTTTTAAGAACTGCTGGAGGTTTGCACCATGTCCCGTATTAAAGACCCAACAAAAATTCGTGAAGCGTTCACGTTTGATGACGTTCTGCTTCTGCCCGGAGCATCGGACGTGCAGCCCAATGAAGTGGACACGTCAACGCAACTCACACAAACAATTCGTTTGAATATTCCAATCCTTTCCGCGGCGATGGACACCGTCACCGGCGTCGACATGGCCATTGCGATGGCGCAAAATGGCGGCATCGGCGTAATGCACAGAAATATGGATATCGACGATCAAGCGCGCATGGTGCGCAAGGTAAAGCGTTTTGAATCTGCCATGGTTCTTGACCCGATCACAATCCGCCCCGACGCCAAACTCGGTGATGCGTGGGAATTGATGACCAGATATAATATATCGGGCTTCCCCGTCACAGAAAAAGACGGCACGCTTGTCGGCATCCTGACCAACCGCGATTTGCGCTTTGCAGATGATGGCGACCAACCCATCAAAGAACTGATGACCACCAAAAACCTTGTAAAGGTCACCTCTGACATTACAAAAGAAGAGGCAAAGAAACTGCTGCACCAACATCGCATTGAAAAATTGCTGCTTGTTGATGATGCCAATCACTGCATCGGCCTCATGACCGTTAAAGACATTGAGAAATCCAAGTTATTCCCTGTTGCAACCAAAGACGCCGATGATCGCCTGCGCGCCGCAGCCGCCGTTGGTACAGGTGATGTAAACGGCATACAACGCGCCGCCGCCTTAGCCGCCGCCGGACTTGATCTGGTCGTCGTTGATACGGCGCATGGTCATTCAAAGGCCGTCATCGAAACCGTTGCCAATATCCGCAGAGAAAACAAAGACCTGCAAATCATGGCAGGTAACGTTGCAACCGCAGATGCCGCGCTCGCACTCATTAAGGCAGGGGCCAATGCCATCAAGGTTGGTATCGGGCCAGGCTCTATTTGTACAACCCGCGTTGTTGCCGGTGTTGGCGTTCCCCAACTGACCGCGATTATGGATGTGGTTTCCGTTTGTGAAAAACAAAACATCCCTGTCATCGCAGATGGCGGGATCAAATATTCAGGCGATTTTGCCAAGGCCATTGCCGCCGGTGCGCGCGCTGCCATGATGGGCGGTGTTTTTGCAGGGACGGACGAAGCACCGGGCGAAGTGATACTCTATCAAGGTCGCTCTTACAAATCCTATCGCGGCATGGGTTCTGTCGGCGCTATGGTCAAGGGATCGGCTGATCGTTACTTCCAAGGCAACGTCAATCAATCCAACAAACTTGTGCCCGAAGGCATCGAAGGCCGCGTACCTTACAAGGGGCCAATCGGCAATGTGCTGCACCAGATGGTTGGCGGATTACGAGCCTCCATGGGCTATACAGGCTGTGCGACCGTGAAGGAAATGCGCGAAAAAGCGGAATTTATCCGTATGACAGGCGCAGGATTCAAAGAATCGCATGTTCACGATGTAACAATCACCCGTGAAGCGCCAAATTATAGAACAGAATCATAGGCTTACACACATATAGAAAGAGTCTTGCAAAATCTGTAAAACTACGCATAGTAGTGAACGCTTAAAATTATATTTTAGGTGAGTAAACAAAATGAGGAAAATTAACATGACAAAGTACTTCTTAACATTAGCAGCTCTTTTAGCTGGTTTCGCTCCTTTCGCTGTAACATCTGCACACGCAGAAGACACAGCACCAGAAGCTGCCATCGAAGCCGCTGCTGACACCGCAGTTGATGAAGCTGTTGAAACTGCAACTGATGCAAATGCAACAGAAACTGAAGCTGGCGAAGCGATTGATGCAACTGCTACTGATGTAGAAGCTGTTGAAGATGCCGCTGCTGCTGCAGAAGAGCCAACTGAAGAAGAAGCTCACTAATCATTGATACTATTTCGAAGAAACTCGGTGCGCATTATGCCACCGGGTTTTTTCATTTCAAAATCCAACATATAACACCGCGCCGCCCATGTTTACAGTAACCATTCTCATCATCTTTTTTGCCTTTTTTGCACAAAGCCTGCTTGGTTTTGGCGGCGGCCTCATCTGCATCCCCCTGCTCAGCCTCTTTATGCCTGTGCAAGATGTGGTGTCCATGGTGATGATTTACCAATTTTCTATGGGCTTGCTGATATTCTCAACCTTCAAGGATATCCAATGGCCGTTCATCATTAAAATGCTGCCTTCTATGATCCTTGGGGTTTGCTTGGGGATTGCGCTGCTCAACTACCTGCCCGGCGATGTGATGCGCGGTATTCTTGCGGGATATATCCTGTTGCATCTGGCGCGCAAACACACAAAATTTGACCCACTCGGCAAACTCATCAAATGGGGCGATGCACATTTGGCAGGCTTTGTTGGCGGTATGCTCAACGCGATGATTGGCGGCGGCGGACCGGCCTTTATTCTATATTTAAAGGATAAAGCCACGCTGTCCTCAACATTCCGCGCCAGCATCATTGCGGTACTTATGCTCTCGAATATTCCGCGCGTGATCGGCACAGTCGGCACAGGCCTTCTCACCACGGATTTATTTATCACCGGCATGTATGCCTATCCTGCCTTTTTACTGGCGCTGTATGCAGGGCAAAAATTACATAAGAAAATCCCACAGGATAAGTTTTTCTTCGCCGTTGAACTCTTACTGGCGAGCTCCGCGACGTTGTTGATCATCAAGATTCTTCTTTAACCTTAAGCCAACAAAATTCAGAGTATTTATGTGTTACTGCCTTAAAGATATTGCACATTTCCTGCTTTTCCTATAAGAGTGCGCGTTATGAAACCTGCATCCCGTATCCAAGCTATGCTCGAAATTTTGGAAAGCACGCAACGCGCGCGCGTTCCGCTCAATAAATGTGTCGGCGATTATATGCGCCCGCGCCGTTACATCGGTTCGAAAGACCGCAGCAATGTGGCCGAGCGTATCTATGCCATAACCCGCACACATGCGCGGCTCGGCTGGTGGCTGGAGCACACAAAAACCGAAGATACACCGCGCAACCGCGTTATTGCGTGGCTTGCCCTTGGTGAAGGCGCAGACGAAAAGCGTATTACCGATCTGTTTGACGGATCACAATATGCGCCGGAGCCCCTCCATGAGGCAGAATTAGAATTTATCAATAAGCTGGCCGACCAGCCCTTAGAACATCCTGATATGTCCGATGCGATCAGAGCGGAATGCCCGCCTGAGCACGAGGCATCGCTGCGCGCCCTATTCGGCGACGACTTTGCACAAGAAATGCGCGCGATGTTAGAGCCTGCAACGCTTGATTTACGAGTGAATACATTTTTGATGGATCGTGAAAACGCGATGCGCTCTTTGGAAAAAGACGGCGTTAAAACCACCGAAGCAACATTATGCCCGTGGGCATTACGGTGCGAGAACAAAGCGTTTCTTTCCCACACCAAAGCGTTCAAAAAAGGCTGGATCGAAATTCAAGATGAAGGCTCGCAGTTGATCGCATGGTTATGCGGCGCCGCGCCCGGTATGCAAGTGTTGGATTATTGCGCAGGCGCAGGCGGAAAAACCCTCGCATTAGCCGCCGCGATGGAGCGCAAAGGGCGCATTGTCGCCATGGATACCGACGAAAAAAGACTGGAAAACGGACGTAAACGCTATAAAAAAGCCGGATTGGCTGACATTATCGAAGTGCGCCCCTTGTCTGATGAGCGCCACAAAAAATGGCTCAAACGTCAAAAAGAAAAATTCGATATCGTACTGACCGATGTCCCCTGCAGCGGGAGCGGCACATGGCGACGCAACCCTGACACGCGCTGGCAAAATTATGGCCCCTCTTTGGAGGAGCTGACACTTATGCAGGCCGATATTTTGGACAAAGCCGCGCGGAACGTCAAAGCAGGCGGTTATCTTGTTTATGCGACATGCTCTTTATTTCAGGAAGAAAACGAAGCGCAGATTGAAAAATTCTTAAAAGAGCATACAGAATTCACGGTTGAGCCGATCACAGCGGAGCAAGGCTTAGGCACACCGTTCATGCGTCTGACACCGCATCGTCACGGCACAGACGGATTTTTCACCGCCATATTGCAGAAAAACGCACCAACCGCAGAAGTCTAATAGCGCGGCTAGTCGAGAACGACCTCTGCATTCATTTCGGGTATTTCATATAAATGAAGAAAACGCGCTTGGTTGCTTTCAAGAATCGCCTGAACGGCCTCTTTATTGTCTTTCACCACAACATCCACATAATCGGCAATATCATCGCCAGAATTGAAATCCGGACGAATTAAAACGGTGGTCATACCGCGATCCTTGGCGAATTTGAGGTTCTGCATCGTATCTTCGATCATTGCATAACCAAATCCGCGTTGCGACGGATCAGCCGTCTCAGGAACGCCCAAAGCGTCCAAAACCGTATCATACATTTCAGGGCCGATATTCTTTCCCGCGCTAACATCCCCTTTGGTCACAATCCCGCGATCATTAAACATATGGGCAAGTTGATTTTCCTGAAGGGAGTGGAACGTCCATTCCTTATTGCCATGGGTGGCAATCGCAAGCTTTATGCCCAATGCCACAAGCTGCGTCATGCCGCGCTTCGGTGTTTTATCGGGGTTAAAAAATCCGTTATCTGTTGTGCTTTCAATCAAGTGCGCATATTGATCAGCGCGCAGCTTATCCATATCTGCGCCATGTTCTTTTTCAAAAACATCCAAAGAGCCACCGTATTTTTTCTTACTCTCCGCGAGTAAGAGCCGAACTTCCCAGTCCTGCATATCCGGTAATTGCTCCTGCACTGCCCGCACAGCCGCCATCTGGTGGTATTCATGAGCATTTTGCGGTTCAAGATAAAGTGTATTGTCATTATCAAACACAACGCCCTCAATCATATGCGGGCATAGATACGGACTATCTGGTGTGTAAAAATGGGTCATATCTTCCTCTGGTCAAACGCATGTGCGTTTTACCGCCTTCTTATGTCCTAACTTTATAGTAAAAAAGCTAAGAAAATACAAAAAACCCGCCGAAATAATACGGCGGGCTTTGTAATTTTATCTATGACTGCGTCACTTACGCGGCTTTACTTGCCTTTGATTTTGCACGCATTTCCTTAGCGGCATCCACCATATTCTTCAATGATGTTTCCACTTCCGGCCATCCGCGTGTTTTCAAACCACAGTCAGGGTTCACCCAGATTTGACGCTCATCAAGGTTAACCTTAGCTTTTTCAAGCAGATCAACCATTTCACGCGTATCAGGAACACGTGGTGAGTGAATGTCATAAACACCCGGTCCGATTTCATTTGGATATTTAAAGGCAACGAACGCCTCCAACAATTCCATTTGAGAGCGTGAACACTCGATAGAGATCACATCCGCGTCCATTGCCGCAATCGATTCGATCACGTCATTGAACTCTGAATAACACATATGTGTGTGGATTTGTGTTTCGTCTTCCACGCAACATGCTGTGATGCGGAAATCTTCAACCGCGTTATCAAGATACGCTTTCCAGTCATCCTTACGAAGTGGCAGACCTTCACGGAATGCAGCTTCATCGATCTGGATCATCTTGATACCAGCTTTTTCAAGGTCAGCCACTTCATCACGAATTGCAAATGCAATTTGCTTTGATGTCAGGCTGCGTGGCTGGTCATCACGAACAAAAGACCATTGTAGAATTGTGATCGGGCCTGTAAGCATCCCTTTCATAATTTTATCAGTTTGCTCTTGCGCATATTTAGACCATTCAACCGTCATCGGTGTCGGACGTGACACATCACCGTAAATAATCGGTGGCTTCACACAACGTGAACCGTAAGATTGCACCCAACCGAATTTAGAGAATGCAAATCCGCCCAGTTGCTCACCGAAATATTCAACCATGTCATTACGCTCTGGCTCACCATGCACAAGAACGTCAATATCGACTTTGTGCTGATAATCAACAACAGTGCGAATTTCCGCTTTCATGGCTTCTTTATATTCCGCATCGCTGATTTCGCCTTTTTTGAACGCAGCGCGTGCATTACGAATTTCCGCAGTTTGTGGGAATGATCCGATTGTTGTTGTCGGATAAAGCGGCAAGTTCAAAGCAGCATGCTGAATTTTCTGACGCTGCGCAAATGGTGATTTACGCTCAGTCAATTCAGGTGTGATATTCGCAACGCGATTTTTCACAGCATCATCATGGATACGCTTTGACGTACGGCGATCTTCTTGAACAGCATCACTCGCAGAAATTTTTGCAGCAATCGCATCGCGCCCTTCATTGGCACCTTTCGCAATAATCGCAATTTCTTCAATTTTCTGTGTTGCGTAAGCCATCCAGCTTTTCAACTCAGCGTCCATTTGTGTTTCACTGTCCAGATCAACCGGTGTGTGCAACAAAGATGAACTCGCAGCAACGAACACTTTGTCCGAACCAAGTTTAGCAACGGCTTTCTCGATCAAGTCCAATGATTTTGACAAATCATTTTTCCAGATGTTACGACCATCAACAACACCGATAGACAATGTCTTGTCACCGATTTTAGACAATGCTTCATCCAAAGCCGCTTCTGCATTATTCGCAGATGTGTTGGCCTGATTCGGGCCACGGCACAAATCAATATGCAACGCATCAACAGGCAAACCAAAGAACTGGTCGGCATTGCCGCGCAATGTATCGAAATATGATGTCACGATAATGTTCAAACCCTCAGGCTTTTCAAGCGCATCATAAGCCGCCTTCACAACCGCTTGTCCGGTCGGACATAGGTCAAGACAGAATACAGGCTCATCAATTTGAACCCACTGTGCTCCTTGCTCTGCGAGCTTGGCTAGAATTTCATTATAAACAGGAATAAGTTTTTTCG
>TARA_R110001592_G_scaffold363077_1_pt1 | contig 32564 bp, 25 predicted proteins | sample TARA_R110001592 | Tara Oceans TARA_R110001592 (sample SAMEA4398387) | marine metagenome | biome: Polar Biome; feature: [SRF] surface water layer (ENVO:00010504); material: water (ENVO:00002006), including particulate matter (ENVO:01000060) such as... | depth 5 m | reverse complement strand
TCATGCTCAAGGCTCGAGTGCTCGTTGTCAAACTGATCGAGCCCATGAAACTCAGCGGCTGCCATTGATGATTGAACAATTATCAGAAGCATCAGTAGAAGGGTCAGACAACGACAGGACATATCAATTCGCTTTGTTAAAAAATCGTTTGCAACAATAACGCTTTCGCAGCGCTAATAAAACAGACTGTCACCAGAATTAACAAAAGTTAATTCCTTAAAAAAATTAGATGGTTATGTTTGGACATATTGCGCGGTCAATCCAATTACGCTTTGATTTTCAAGATACGGCGCGCACCATTCATGACTAGCACGCCGATAAGTAGGCCGACAATTAAATCTGGATAACGTGATCCGCTCCAGGCAACCAACACGCCTGCCAGGATTACGCCCAGATTGGCAAGCACATCATTGGCGGAGAAGATCCAGCTTGCTTTCATATGCGCGCCACTGTCTTTCTGCCCCTTAATGAGCAGCAAACAGATAACATTAGCCGTCAAGGCAATCAACCCCATCACCATCATCAATAAGGACGCGGGCTCGCTGCCAAACAAAAATCGCCGCACAACTTCGCTCAAGGCTCCGAGTGCCAAAATCAGTTGCAGCCAACCGGAAAAATGCGCTGCACGCAGTTTCATGCGGGCGCTGTACCCCACTGCGTAAAGAGCAACACCATAAACCGCTGCGTCGGCAAACATATCCATAGAATCAGCGATCAAACCGGTCGACTGCGCCAGCCACCCCACGACAAATTCAATGCAAAACATGATGGCATTAATGACCAGCAAGCTCTTAAGGATGCGACTTTCCCGCTGCCCACCGGTCTTTGCCGCTTCCTGAACCTGCAAGATATCTTCATCAACCACGATCTGGGTCTTTTCGAGCTTGGCACCCAAGCCCAATGCGCACATTTTTGTCTCGATAGCATCCTCAATATCGCGATGAAACACCCGCACCTGACGACCGGGAATATCAAAATCCAGCAAAACACACGGCTCTATGCTATCCAGCGCCATACGAATCATACCCTCTTCCGAAGGACAGTCCATTTTGGCTATCCTGAATTCACTCAACTCAGCGAGCAATTGAAAGCGCTTCGCCGCAGTTACTCTAACCTGAGAACGGTTGAGCAATACGGCATATTAAAAAATCTGTCTGCTAATCCAGATTCTCAGAACCCGGCCAGATAATTCCCCTGACCACCACGGTGCCAGCTGTCGCTGCACTTCAAACCTTGCAGCAAACTTCTAGCGCTTCGATTTGGGGCTGAACACACCCGCTTTAAAGACCTGTTTCATTTCAATTTCAGTTACCACAGTCACTCCTTCATAATGCTATCTATTAGACATATTCTACGCCCTGCTGCTATAAGGTGCCCCTGAATAACCTAAATTTCAGATATCACCTAAAACAGTCTATTAGAATAAATAAGTTGCACCGATTGCTAATGTGTCTAGGTCTGAACCACCATTACCACCAAGATCAGACTGCATCAAATACTCCAAGTAAAGATAAGCATTGTCAGACAAGTTATGAAGTGCTTGAATATAAATATCTGAAGCATCTTCTTTAGCATTATCATCAAATGAAGTCATCTGATAACCTAAAGCAAAGCTATTCTGACCCATCATATACATGCCCAATAGGCCCCAAACATCTTGGGTATCTTTTGTCGTTTCATACTGCGCGACTAAAGTAAGTTCATCAATGTCAAAATGCACACCTAAACCCAGAGTATCTTCAGCCTTAGCAAAACCAGCTTCAGCATCACGTCCTAGAGCGTAAGCTAAGGCTACCTGCAAATTATCCATGGTATATTTAGCAGCCAAAGCACCACCAAAGTTAGTATCGCTATCGATAGGAGCAGTCAAACCTAAAATAATACCTTCAGCAATTTCAGGTGAAACATATTGCAGGTTGTCGCCTTCATCTAATTTAACCGTAGCGCCAAAGCCAACGAGTTCATCAATATCTAACATATCAACCCAATCATAGACAGTCTCATCAGAACCGACCTGAACCGCACCAAAGTCACCTTTAAGACCAATATAGGCCTCATCTATCTCGCTAATACCAGTACTCGTGCGTTTATCATCGGCACTAAATTCAAATTCTGCTTTTGCAAAAGCAGTTATGCTTTCAGAAATGGCATGTTCATGAAGAAGACCAACAGTAGAACCATTGTCTTTTAATTCATTAGCCGTGTTAGTGCTGTCATCAGTACTTACATGAGCAAATTGAATCGCACCGTAGAAGATTGGCAAAGAATCGAGCTTTGCTGCTAAATCAGCGGCGTTCAATGTACCGTCAAAAGCCATTGCATTTGACGCCAGAGTCGCTGCGATAGCTGAAGCAATCAAGGTCTTTTTCATTTTTGTCTTCCTTTTTTCTGTTATAAAGTTTTATTTGGGGTTTACCCAATTTTTAGACTAATCAGCAAGGTTTATCATCTCAGCACCTTAGCCTTTTCATTGTTATAATGTTCGGCAGACATCTTCACACCCTTCTACTAAAAATATGTCAACCGCAATTATGTAAAGCAACTCCAACATAAATTTCATCTTTGTGTTTTTTGATTTGTAATAAAAATTCCATATAAAACTAGACTACGTAAAGCTTTAGCCCACTTTTTAAGTTTTTCCCTTTATTACAAAGTATCTATATTTAAACCTACTTTAGAGCTTTTAGTTATGATAACTTGAAAGAATTATTGATTTTGAAACACAACAATAAGCCACCTATCCCCCTATAAAACAGTATCTTACACTGACTTTCTATAATAAACCTTAATAAGTTTTAGACCACAATACGAATAATTACAATTTTTGTTTCTTTATTCCTTCTTTTTAACTAGATCAAGCTTCCAACATAAAAGTTACCGGCCCATCATTTATTAAAAACACCTGCATGTCTGCTCCAAATCGGCCCATCTTCACGGAAACACCCTGCTCACTAGCAAGAGAAATGAATTTTTCATACAAACGCTCACTCTCATCGGGCAAACCAGCTAATGAAAAGCTCGGCCTCAAGCCCTTTTGCGTATCAGCAACGAGTGTAAATTGCGATACAACCAATAATTCACCGCTAACTTGCTTTAAACTCAGGTTCATTTTCCCTTGTTCATCCGGAAATATTCGGTAAGACAGAACTTTATCTAACAACTTTTTACAAGACTCATCAGTGTCAAACTTATTAACACCCAGAAATACCAGCAGACCAGAATTTATCTGACCTACAAGCCGTTCATCTACTTTAACTGAAGCTTGCTTTACTCTTTGTAATAAGGCCTTCATTCCCTCACTCCTCTTCAACCGATAGAATCAGACAAACATATATTCTTTAAAACTTTCAGACAAAAAAAAACCAATTAACGATTAGGTTAATTGGTTTTTAAGCGTAGTTTTTAAACTACTTATTTCTTAACACCACGCTTTCGCTCGTTTTCAGTTAATAACTTTTTACGAATACGAATATGATTTGGCGTTACTTCTACCAGCTCGTCATCTTCAATAAATTCAAGCGCCTGCTCTAAGGTGTGCTTGATCGGTGGAGATAATACTAAGTTTTCATCTGTACCGGCGGCACGAATGTTGGTTAGCTGCTTAGCTTTGGTTGGGTTAACCGTTAAGTCATTCGATCGAGAATGAATACCGATAACCTGACCTTCATATATTTCAGCAGCGTGCCCCATGAATAGTCGACCACGCGTTTGCAGAGTAAATAAGGAGTAAGCCAGCGTTTTCCCTTTCGCCATCGAGATTAATACGCCATTTTGACGAGAAACAACTTCACCCGACTTAACCACATCATAGCGATCAAACACGCTGGTCATAATACCACTGCCAGATGTCAATGTTAAAAACTGACCTCTGAAACCAATCAAACCGCGAGCTGGCACGTTAAATTCTAACTTCACACGACCACGACCGTCTGGCTCCATATTTGTTAGCTCAGCCTTACGCAGACCCAACTCTTCCATAACAGAACCTTGATGTATCTCTTCAACATCAATTACAACATTTTCATACGGCTCTTGAAGTACACCATCCACTATTTTCTGTACAACTTGAGGACGCGACACGGCTAACTCATAACCTTCGCGGCGCATCGTCTCAATTAATACCGATAAATGTAATTCACCGCGACCAGAAACTTTAAACTTATCTGGTGAATCACCTGGCTCTACCCTTAAAGCAACGTTATAAATCAACTCTTGCTCAAGGCGGTCTTTCAGATTTCGAGAGGTAACATATTTTCCATCTTTACCGGCAAAAGGTGAGTCATTAACGATAAAATTCATACTTACTGTTGGCTCATCCACGGTTAGTGGAGGTAAAGCTTCAACATTTTCAGGGTCACACAAAGTATCTGAGATACTTAAGCCATCGATACCATTAATACAGACAATGTCACCAGCTTCGGCTTTATCAGTATCAATTCGTTCAAGGCCCATATAACCTTTCACGTTAAGAATTTTACCTTTGCGAGCCTTACCATTGATATCTTGAATGACTACTTGCTGACCTGGAGACACAGTTCCTCTTACAATTCGACCGATGCCAATGACACCAACATAACTATCATAATCCAATGCAGAGATTTGCATTTGGAAAGGCCCTGTTGGATCAACTTTTGGCACAGGTACCTTATCAACAATAATCTGAAAAAGCGGCGTCATATCTTCTGCTAAATTATCTAATTCTAGGCCTGCAATACCATTCAGAGCCGACGCATAGATAACTGGAAAGTCTAGCTGCTCTTCAGTTGCACCTAAGCGATCAAATAGATCGAATACTTGATCAACAACCCAATCTGGTCGTGCACCAGGACGATCCACTTTGTTGATAACAACAATTGGATTTAAGCCTCTCTCAAATGCTTTTGAGGTCACAAAACGCGTTTGTGGCATTGGCCCATCAACTGCATCAACTAACAACAATACAGAATCGACCATCGATAAAACACGCTCAACTTCCCCACCAAAATCGGCGTGCCCTGGTGTATCTACAATATTGATTCGGTAATCATTCCAGCGAATAGCCGTATTTTTCGCAAGAATAGTAATACCCCTTTCCCGCTCCTGATCGTTAGAGTCCATAACGCGTTCAGAACCCTGATCTTTTCTATCTAGCGTACCAGATTGACTCAATAACTTATCAACAAGGGTGGTTTTGCCATGGTCAACGTGCGCGATGATGGCAACATTTCTAAGATTTTCTATCACAATCTGATTACCTATTCCCCAAAAATACGAGGATTTAAAAAAAAAGCGGGATTAAAAGTGGACGCGAATTATACAGGAAGCTTTTCAGTTTAGAATCTAAATACTGAAGATTTTGCAAATAACTACAATTATTATTCATAAAAAGACTATATTATGATTTTTTCACACCCTAATAACAGAAAACCCAATCATTCTAATCTAGACAGGCCAATCAAATCTAATCTAATCAAAAACTATTCTTTATGACGACTAATCCATAAAATCAACAATAGCGCCAATATGGCGCATCAATCATATAGATGCACCATTATAGACCACTCCTTTAAAATCCCAACTAACAACACATCTAAAAGCCAATAAATTTCAATCAGTTAGGCTTATGTATCAAGTTGGCAATCTATTTGCTTATCATAAATCATGTAAACCGGGCTACTTATTGTCTCAACCACAAAAAAATAGTTAGGGAATATTCGAGATAGTCATGTTATTCTCGCTTTTTTTCCTTTACGGGCAAGCTAGCGTCATTGTCATAAAAAGCTTCATCATTTAAATCTGGATACATATGCCATCGACTTAAATGCTTACCAAGACTCTAGGCAGCAATACCCGTTACGAAAACAATGCCACAACCTTATTTTTCAGGCTGGGCTCTCATAAAAATGAGACAACAAAATTGTTTCAAACACTTATCCACTATGGAGAAATTAGAATGACAGAGAAAACTATCGGCCTGATCAAAGATAATGATGCAATATGGGCTGACCTTCGTTTCACAGACACCATCGGTAAAGAACAGCATGTAACTATTCCAGCAGGTCTAGTAGATGAAGATTTCTTCGAAGAAGGCAAAATGTTTGATGGTTCTTCTATCGCTGGCTGGAAAGGCATTAACGATTCAGACATGATTCTTATGCCTGACGACAGCGCTTCTGTTATGGACCCATTTACAGAAGAAAGCACCGTTATTATTCGTTGTAATATCGTTGAACCTACTACGATGCAAGGTTATGATCGCGATCCTCGCTCAATAGCTCGTCGTGCAGAAGAGTATTTGAAGTCGACAGGCATTGCTGATTCAGCTCTTTTTGGTCCAGAGCCAGAATTTTTCGTATTTGATGATGTTAAATGGCGTGCTGACATGAGTGGCGTAAGCTATGAAATCAGCTCTGATGAAGCCGCATGGAGCAGCAACAAGGCAATTGACGGTGGCAATACCGGTCACCGCCCATTCGTTAAAGGTGGTTATTTCCCAGTACCTCCTGTTGACTCTCTTCACGAACTTCGTGCAGCAATGTGCGGCGCGATGGAAGCGATGGGGCTAGTAATTGAAGTTCATCACCACGAAGTTGCAACTGCTGGTCAGTGCGAAATCGGTGTTGGCGCAAACACACTTGTTAATAAAGCTGATGAAGTTCAGATTCTTAAATACTGTGTACACAATGTTGCTCATGCTTATGGCAAAACAGCTACATTTATGCCTAAGCCTATCGTTGGTGACAATGGTTCTGGCATGCACGTACATCAGTCTCTTTCTAAGGACGGTGTAAACATTATGGCTGGTGACGGCTATGCTGGCCTATCTGATGAGTGTTTATACTACATCGGCGGTATCATTAAGCATGCTCGTTCTTTAAACGCATTCACAAACCCTTCAACCAACTCTTACAAGCGTTTGGTTCCTGGCTTCGAAGCTCCTGTAATGCTTGCATACTCTGCACGTAACCGTTCAGCGTCAATCCGTATTCCTTATGTGAACAGCCCTAAAGCACGTCGTCTTGAAGCTCGCTTCCCTGACCCAACAGCTAACCCTTACTTAGCATTCTCAGCTATGTTAATGGCTGGCCTTGATGGCATTCAGAACAAGATTCATCCTGGCGATCCTGCTGACAAAGATCTTTATGATCTTCCAGCTGAAGAAGCTAAAGCAATCCCAACTGTTGCTTCAACTTTAGAGCAAGCTCTAAATACATTAGAAGCAGATCACGAGTTCTTAACTCGTGGCGGTGTTTTCTCTGAAGACATGATTGCTGCATTTATCGAACTTAAGCGTGGAGACGTTGAGCGCATCAACATGACGACTCACCCACTTGAGTTTGAACTATACTACTCTCTATAAGTAGTACTCGCAGTATTGGCAACTTGAAATAGTCATACCTGACATTTTAAGTTTCCGAAAAAGCCCGGACAGCGCAAGCTGTCCGGGCTTTTTTACATATATCTGACAAAACAAAGCGAAACTTTACTTACATACTTCCCAGAACATTTTATAGTTGATGGTTGTAATACTATTCATAGTCATAATTCTGCTAATATTAGAGATTATTATCCTAGCAAGAAAATCGGAGAAAAAGCATGGCAGCCATATCCAGCATGATTCTGAATGATGATCAGGCTAACCCTATATTCTCTCCTTTACCTACGACCAATATTAAAGAATCGAATCAATTAATTATTGAGCAGCCCGAACCTGTCTCCGACGACTTATTAGCAGAAATACAAGCAATACAGCAAGCCATGCTAGAGAAAGAACACTTTGATTTTTCTATGCTAGAAGCACCTTCAGCAGGAAATACCCAAACCCCTTCAACTTCATTTAGCAACGATAAAAGTTCTGCCTCTCCAATTTTACTTGAAGACACTGGCTTATTAATTCATTACCGAAGCAGTGACGATACATCGACGTCGTCCAAACAAGAAACCATAAATACCTCATCTCAAGAATATACTGACACCAATAGCGATAGTATACTGACCACTATTAATGAAAATAGCACCAATCAAATCCTAGCGTCTGTAAGCGAAGACTTTATTACCAGGGTTCACGGGAAGCTTGAATCAAGCCAGAATCTTTCCGCTCAGGTTTTAGATACACAATTCGGTTCATTTAGTTCTGACGGGTTAGGAAACTGGCAATACAACTTGAATAATCAACTGCAAGAAGTTCAGTCACTCTCTGCTGGCGACACCATTAACGACATTATTAACCTGACAACTAACTCTGGGCAAAAAATACAAATAGCTATCGATATAAATGGCACAAATGACCAGGCAATTATTACCGGTTCAAAACAAGGGTATGTCCAAGCCTCTACAGTTGAAAGTCTTGACAGCACTCACCCAAATATTAGCGGCAAGCTTAGTGTTTCAGATATAGATCAAGGGGAGTCGCGCTTCGAAACAAATTTCGAAATAAAAGGTAATTTTGGCATTGCACAAATAAATGCAATCGGCGAATGGACCTACACTCTAAATAATAATGCCGATGCCATTCAAGGGCTTCGTTCAGGCGATAAATTATTAGATCTGTTCTCAGTAAAAACCATTGATGGCAGTAAACAACTGATCCAAATTAATATTGAAGGCGTGGATGATAAACCTCTCTTAGGCGGAAGCAATGTCGCAATACTTGACCTAGAATCGGATATTGCAACTAGAGGAAGCCTGCTAATAAATGACCCAGACTTTGGAGAGTCATCCTTCCAGACACTTTCCAGCATTCGTTCATCCTTAGGCTATGGCTCTGCTGAGATTGACTCGCAGGGTAACTGGACATTCAATTTAGACATAGAATACACCAAGCTAAATGCCATTAATGAAGGCGAAACACAAATAGACAGCTTTGAAGTTTTTACAATGGATGGCACAAGCCAAATGGTAAATATACCGATCAAAGGAAGCAACTCTCCTTTATATGCACAAGACAATAGCCCTAGCCCCACAGTTCAAGCACTTTCCTTGAATGAATTAATCCAAGAAGAAAGCCAGCAGGGTGACATCTCCACAATTATAAATGAAGGCCTTGGCTCAAACACAACTATTGAAAACCACGAAATAACACAAGTGAATACTAACCAAAATATTGAAACTACAATGTACCTAGATAGTAACCATAATGCTTTCCAAACACTGAATATCAATTTGAACGACATCAACATCAGTTAAAAATTTTAGTATCGATAAACTAACCATGCTATAAAGTTTCATCTTCCGAAAGAAATGAAACTTTATTGTCTTCGAGCTTACTTCTTAGCGACTCTCTATCCAACAACTTAGCCTGTACCGCTCCTGGTAAATCAGTAAAAAGAATAGCGCCCTTTGTAACCAATACAGTGATCAAATCCTCAGTCACTCTTGCCAGATCTGCATCAGACTGGGCAAGCGCATTAATAATATGCTCTTTTGATTCCTTATTATTCATTGGTATCAGCCCCTACAAAATCTAATTTCAACACAGACAATAACTTTCCTTGAAGATGCATGATTTGGTATTTTGATAGGTTCAAGTCTTGCTTGGAATTATGAAGCTGTCCTTTTGCTTTAAGCAGCTCATTCTCAGCATCCAGCAAGTCAATCAAGCTTCTTTGGCCAATATTAAACTGCTGGACATAAGCATTTTTTGTAGTTTGCGCTGATTCAACATAATCTTGAAGGAAATTTGCACGTTTTCCATTTGACTGATAACTGAACCATGCTTGTGATGCCTCTCTTTTAAGTTCTCGCCGTAAATCATCCAACTCATATCTTAATGCCTGAGCTTGATGCTTCACAATACGCTCACTAGCTCTATCTGAACCACCTTTAAAAAGATCATAACGCATTCTTAACATAACAAATGCATCACTATTTCGCCCCCTCACAGCATCTAGGTTAGCATTCCATGACGCACCTGACTCTAAATACAAACTTGGTAAATAATTACTGGCACTTGCCCTCTCTTCAAATTGCTTGGCATCTATTTCTTTCAATTTTGAATGTAAGAAAGGGTTACTAGTTAATACTGACTCCACAAATTCAGACTCACTTTCAGGCATTTTAAATAACTTACCTTGGAAATTAAGTTTATTTCCCGGCAACTCACCAACTTCCCTGAGATAATCGGAATTTGCTGAAAATACCTGATCTTTGGCAGCTTCTAGATTAGCTAAGGCAAGCGACAAACGAGCACTAATCTGACTCACTCTAGCCCGGTCATCCTTACCAGAACGAACTCTAAGTCCAATATCTTTTGCGATTTGCTCATGAACTTTTAAATTTACTAAATGATCTTCTAATACTTTATTTTTTGCTGCGACATTCAGATGTACTTCTATCGCCTTCAGCGCTATCTCACTTGCCAGATTTAGATAATCCAACTCTTCTGCAGTAATAGTCTCTTGCTGGCTTCGTCTCAAATTTTCAGCATTAAAACCATCAAAAAGCATTTGTGAAATAGTAATAGCTGACTCTCTTCTTTCCATTTCAGAGGATCCATAACCATTCACTGCCCGACTCGAAGTATTATTACTATCCTCACGGCCTATCCCCAGACTTAAGGAAATATTAGGCAAAAATGCAGCCTCAACTTTAGTTAATAACTGTTTGCTTGCATCAATATCATTTCTTGATATAAATATTTTTGGGTGAGATTGAAGTGCGATATAAGCACTTTGACTAAATTCAATGATCGGTTCAGCCGTCGTTTCTTGAGCAAAACAGACTGCCATAAAAAATCGACTTATAGCAAAATACCATAAGCCAATTTTTAGAAAAATTCGCATGTAACTACCTCTATCAGCCAATTCAAAGCTCGAAGAGGAAACGAGTACTTCTGACTGTTTTATTATTATGTCGCGCCAAACAAACTCAAGGTTCGGATAATGCAACTTGTTTGGCTTTTAAGATCGGCTTGAGCAAATAATTTAATAGCGTTTTCTTACCTGTCAAGATATCAACTTCAGCTATCATGCCAGGAATGATTGGTAACGGTTTTACTACACTGCCTAAATTATTTTGATAGGTTTTCACTCTAACCAAATAAAAGCTCTCATCATCTTCATGACTAATGGAATCTGCGCTTATATGCACCAGTTCGGCTTCCAAACCACCATATATCGTAAAGTCATAAGCTGTGAATTTTACCATTGCTTTTTGCCCTGGGTATAGTCGTGCAATGTCTGATGGCCTAATTTTTATCTCAATTAACAAACTATCTTCCATTGGAACGATACTAATAAGATCCATTCCCGGCTGCACAACACCACCCAAGGTAGTTAACATCAATTGTTTAACAGTGCCATTAACTGGCGATTTTACCTGTGTCCGGTCTAGCCTATCCTCTAAAGCGCCACTTGTTTGCGAAATTTGAGAGAACTGATCAAGATATTTATTTAGCTCTGTTTGAGTATCTGCATTAAAATTTATTCTTAACTGTTTTTGTTTATTTTTTAATTCTTCTATGCCCGTCTCTATTTTAGGCATAACGAATTCAAGACCTTGCGCATCACCTCTCGCTTTCAGTGCTTCTTTTTCTGCCCGAATTGTTTCCATTTCAGAGACTACACCTGCCTTTAATAAAGGGCGCAAAATAGCTAGCTCTTTTTCTGCCAAAACTTGCTGCCGCTTAGCCTGATCTCTCTCAAAGTTTGCTTTTGCTAAGGATTGAATTTCTTGTTTTATCTGCAAATCTATCAAACTCTGTGACGCATCTAACTGAGTTTTTCTATGAAAAAATAAACGTCGCTGCTCTTCTATTATGTCTGAAGCTTCCTGCTCTAGATTTTCTGAGAAAGAAATCTTTTCATTTCCTGCAAGCTCAGATCGAAGTCGAGCAATGTTTGCCTTCACTGCTAACACAGTCTGTCGACGCTCTTGAAACTTTGAATTAAATTGTGTGTCATCGAGTTTTAATAACACTTCTCCTTTCAAAACTTGCTGACCTTCTGCTACAAGTAGCTCTGATAAGATCCCACCCTCTAAGTTTTGAATGACTTGTAACTGTTTAGAAGGAATAACCTTACCTTGCCCTCTTACCAATTCGTCAACTTCAGCATAATAAGCCCAAACAATCAGTACGATGACAAAGAGCAAAAATAAATGCACTAAACGACGCGATGACAAAGTGAAATCTGATGCCGAGTGATTCATTGTTTCTCCTCAGCCCCAGACATACGAATAAGTCCTTTTTTCAAAGCATCCATGACTTTTTCTTTTGGGCCATCTGCTACTATTTTACCTTGATCCATAACAATGATTCGATCAACAAGAGAAAGTAAAGATGAGCGATGGGTGCTTAATATTAAAGTTTTATCTTCGGATAATACTTTAATATTCTGAATCACTTCCTGCTCAGTCTGGTTATCCATTGCTGCGCTTAACTCATCAAATAAGAATAGTGAAGGCTCATTAATCATCGCTCTTGCGATGGCGACACTCTGTTTTTGGCCCCCAGATAAACCTTTACCTTGCTCACCAATTAACATATCCACACCCATCGGATGGGATTGCACAAAATCATCTAATCCTGCGATGTGAATAGCTTTGGTCAGGTCTTCTATAGAAGACCTTGGGTTTTTTAATAAGATATTTTCTCTTAAGCTACCTCTTAATAAAGATATTTCTTGAGGAACGTAAGCGACATGAGACCTTAGCTTGGATATATCTAAATGCTGAAGATCAATATCATCAATTAGCACCTGCCCTTCAGTTGGCTTAACAAAGCCCATAAGAAGTTTTAATAAGCTACTTTTACCTGCGCCTATTTTTCCTATCAAGGCAATTTTTTCACCTGGTTGAATGATTGCAGATAGATTGTTCAGAATAGTGTTCTGATCAATAGAATAAGATAAGTTTCGCAGTTCAATTTTACCTAAACATTCATCTGTATTGAGATAATTACGATCAGGCTCAACATCGATTGCTTGAGCACTCAGTTGATCGAGACTATGCAGCGCAGCTTTCGCTTGGTGGAATTGAGAAATCAACGATGCTAACTGCACCATCGGTGAAAGTGCTCTGCTTGTTAGTAAAACACAGGCAATCAAAGCACCTAAACTCATATTCTGCACATTGATTTGGTATACACCAAGAATCAGCACCGCAACAACAGTAATTTGGATCACAAACGTAGACACCAAGCCTATTGAGTCTGCATAGCGCCGAGACTTTAAACTTAGATCAATCATCGACAATAAACTTTTTTCCCAAAGCGATAATTGTCTAGCCTTTACATTAAACGCTTTGATGGTTTCCAAAGTACTAAGAGACTCAACTGCAATTGCATTTTTTTCTGCTGCGGCACGCTGTAATTCTATTGATAAGGCTTTTAAGGGGAAGTGCATCAGTAAGCCATAAAATACTAAAACCAACATTGCTATTAATGGTGCAATTGAAACGCTGCCACCGATATAGAAAATGATAAACAGAAACAGGATCGCAAAAGGTAAATCGATCAAAGCGACCATCGTCGATGCAGTAAAAAACTGTTTGATCGAATCAAAATCTTTTAACTGGCTTGCCATGCCTCCAATAGAGCCAGTGATACAGTCCATTCGAGTCGACAACAATCGGTCAAACAACTTCTTGGATAACACACTGTCTAATTGGGCAGCTGAACGATCAATAAAACTATGGCGTAAGAATTTAGTTGTCAGATCAAAAAGCAAAATAATGATGACGCCGCTCGAAAGTACCCATAAGGTTTCAAATGCTTGATTTGGCACAACACGGTCATAAACATTCATCACAAATAAAGGACTAGCCAATGCGAATATATTGATTAATAGAGAAGCCAACAAGCTATCACGATAAACTTTCCGTAAGACGTAAATTTGTTGAAATAACCAAGTAGAAAATGTTGACAACAGAGAGCTCCATAACAGTAATTCAGCGAACTTAAATGTTACTGTCTTATAAAATTTAAATTAAAAAGTTTTGCACTACTGGTCGCCTTTATCAGCAAGCTAAGTTAATGTTTACCATGAATTAACGACCTATTTTAACTATAGCAGTATATTATCATTGGGCTTTGTTTTTACATTCTGAACCCGTAAGCTCTAATCCTTAAATATCAAAGAGGTAAGACCCATGTTTTATCCAACTTTTACATCAAAAATATCAAAGCTAATTGTTTCTAAGGTCACGTTAAGTGCCTTTTTTAGCTTGGCGATATTTTCACTGGCCCTAATCTCAAATGGTGCTCAAGCCAGTGACAAAAAAACGGATGATTTAACAAAAGTATATAAAGTAGTAGGCGCCGATGGCAGCGTTTCATTTTCTGACCAGCCAAATGAGAAATCAGAAACCGTACTAGTAGCCCCCGTCGCGACGATACCGGCAATGGTTACTGGTGGCGCAAAATTCACTCCCCAAGAAGTCAAATCAGATGAGCCTTACAATCGATATAGTTCGCTTTCTATATTAGCACCTGCCAATGAAAGCGCTTTTTATTCGGGATCTGGCGACGTAGATGTGCTTCTCGACATAAAACCCGCACTACTTGAAAGTGACCAAATTCAACTTTATCTAGATGGAAAATTAATCCAAACCAATAACCAGATACAAGCACGCCTTCAAACAATGGATAGAGGCACTCATGAACTAAAGGTTAAATTAGTGTCCTCATCTGGGAAAGTTTATAAGGAGTCAACTTCAATATTTACAGTCCATCGCCCTCGTATCAGGAATTAGTCGCCACCCATAAGGCTCCATGCTTTAGCATGGAGCATACCCATCATACCAAGCAAACACTAACGCATCATTATGGTGCAAGAAGTTATATATAACTTTATAATGTCTATCTTTCTATGGCTTCGTGTTATAGAAAAAAGCAAAATTCGGCCTAAAGCCCACATGCTGCACAATTTTAAACGTGATAAGCGAAAAAAAACCCTTAGTTAAGTAATAATTGTTACTTTTTGTTGAATCTTTTATAAATTTCCACGAATTGGTTTGCTTCTTGCTTTTATAATGCTAATCGCACAAGCGCAGTCCATTAAAATACAATCCGCATAAGATGATGTTTGCTTTATAGAGAGTTTATCCAATTACTATGACCCCCAAATTTCTTAATGAACCTTTTTCAAATTCTTTCCATAATAGAATCTTGGAAAACCTCTCTTCTGCGGTATTCCTTCTGAATGAAGACTTAAAAGTATGCTACGCCAATCCTGCTGCTTCAATTTTACTGCAATCTGGAAATAAACGAATTCTATCTAGTAAGTTGAGTAGGCTTTTCACCAAATATGAACACACCCTATTTAATGAATTCCGATCCATTCTTGAGAACGGACATTCATACACACAACGTGACTGCGAATTTGCGCTTCATAATGGTGCGCCGATACTTGTAGACTGCTCTGTCTCTCCGCATGTAATTGATGACGATCGTTATCTCATTATAGAAATGCAGACCAAAGATCGCCTTCTTAGAATTAGCAGAGAAGAACAACTTCATGAGAATCAGGAAACGGCACAAATTCTTATTAGAGGCTTTGCTCACGAAGTCAAAAATCCATTGGGTGGAATTCGTGGTGCGGCACAATTACTAGATGCAGAACTAACAGACCCAGACCATCATGAATATACCCAAATAATTATGGATGAATCTGACAGGCTCAGAAATCTGGTCGATAGGATGCTTGGCTCCAACAAAGTATTAAAGAAAAGTAATACAAATATTCACGAAATTTTAGAGCGTATTTGTACACTGATCCACGCAGAATCTTCTGGAAAAATTAAAATCGTTCGAGATTATGACCCAAGTATTCCTGAGTTTTTAGGCGATAAAAGCCAACTTATACAAGCATTTTTAAACATCTCTAAAAATGCACTACAAGCCTTATCTGCTCAAGTTGAAGAAGGCAAAGAAGGCATAATTACGCTACGAACACGTGTATTAAGACAATTTACAATTGGTCATTCTCGGCATCGGCTTGTGTTAAGTGTGGAAATACTGGACAACGGCCCTGGCATACCAAAAGAAGCAATTCAGAATATTTTCTATCCTATGATTAGTGGACGACCAGATGGCACTGGCTTAGGGCTATCTATTACACAAAGTATTTTGACGAAACATGACGGACTGGTGGAATGCGAGAGCAAACCAGGCGAAACAAATTTTATTGTTTACTTACCTCTGGAGCAAAAGAATGGCCTCTAAACCACTTGTATGGATCATCGATGACGACAGGTCAATCCGCTGGGTCTTAGAAAAAGCCCTCGCTAAAGAAAATTTTGAGTTACGCTCATTTGACCGTGCGGAAGGCGTGGTTGAACAGTTAACCCGCAGCACACCCGACGCCATTATCAGCGATATCCGTATGCCCGGAATGGATGGTTTAGCCTTACTTGAAAAAATACAGGCTTTCCATGTTCATCGAGGTTTACCTGAAGTCCCTGTTATTATCATGACGGCACATTCAGACCTAGATAGCGCCGTGTCATCCTATCAAAGTGGTGCTTTTGATTACCTACCAAAGCCTTTTGATCTCGATGATGCAGTTATACTTATCAAACGGGCAATAGCTCATTCTCAAGAACAACGAGCCAAAAGCTCAACAGTTGCTATTGAGCAAGTTGTTGAAAGTACCGAGATCATAGGTAAAGCCCCTGCTATGCAGGAAGTCTTTCGCGCTATTGGCCGCTTATCGCAATCTAATATTACCGTCCTGATAAATGGTGAATCAGGAACGGGTAAAGAGTTGGTTGCTCGTGCATTACATCAACATAGCCCAAGATCTTTAGAGTCATTTATTGCTTTGAATATGGCTGCAATACCAAAGGATCTGATTGAGTCAGAATTATTTGGTCATGAAAAAGGGGCTTTTACGGGTGCTGCAAGCCAACGAACAGGTCGGTTTGAACAAGCAAATGGCGGCACACTTTTTTTAGATGAAATAGGCGATATGCCTGCTGATACACAAACGCGCCTACTAAGAGTCTTAGCCGATGGTGAGTTCTACCGAGTAGGTGGCACTACACCCGTTAAAGTCGATGTGCGCATCATTGCGGCAACACACCAGCATCTAGAAAATTTAGTAAATGCAGGAAGCTTTAGAGAAGACTTATTTCACCGCTTAAACGTTATCCGTATTCATCTACCTAAGCTTTCTGACAGAAGTGAAGATATCCCAAAACTTGCAAATTTCTTTCTTAAAAAAGCATCAAAAGAGCTGTCCGTCGAAACCAAAATACTTCGACCTGAAACCGAAGCCTATTTGGGTGTCATGCCTTGGCCTGGAAATGTTCGTCAACTTGAGAACGCTTGTCGTTGGTTAACAGTGATGGCCAGTGGCCGTGAAATTCACGTTGCAGACTTACCGCCTGAATTACTCAATGAAGATCAAAGTTCACCTAAAGGCTTGTCTTGGCAGGAAGCCTTAAGGAAATGGGCTGATCAGGAATTAAAGAAAGGTAAGCAAGGTGTACTTCAAACGGCCGTGCCAGAATTTGAGCGCATTATGATTGAAACGGCGCTTAACCAAACGGGTGGCCGTAAACGGGATGCTTCAATTTTACTTGGTTGGGGTAGAAATACCTTAACAAGAAAAATTAAAGAACTTGATATGAATGTGAATGACTCTGACGATGAGTAGCAACTAAGCCTGAGCCTTTAATTTGAAAGACCCTTCGACGGGCTGGGAACGAATGTATTCCCAGAAACGAGAGCACCGGACATTGATCCCCGTCGAAATGTGCCCTAGAAACCTTGTGTTTATTTGCTGTCAATTAGCCACTTCACGCCAATATATAATCCTATCATGCCCACGATATTGACCAAAGCTAGCTTTAATAGCAGGGTGGTCAATCAAATTCCCATCTTGATCCCAATCAAACTGCAACCAGGGGTAATTGGTTAAATCGACATTAATAGTTACATCACCTGTATTGCCAGCTCCGGGCAAGCTCAGTGAGAAATTTTCAGCTTCAGCTAAATTAAGCGGTGAATTAAAACTAAAGGTGCTTGTGCCAGAACCAAGCGAAACCAAACTAGCACTACTTCCGCCATTTAAGGTGATATCTGTATTTGTGAAAGCAGTACAACTGTCATTGCCATTAAATTCAAACTTACCTTTCTCTGTGTAATATTCTGCATGCGCTTGTATCGCTAAATTCTGAGTTTCCGGGCCAAAAGCATTTTCCATTTTCCAGCGACCATGGCGCAGCAGTTGATTATTTGTGGCATTAAAATCAGTGCCACCAATATCTGGATCAGAAGAGAAACCGATATTATTCAGTGCAACGAATCCTGTAGCGCCATCAAGATCTTCTAACTCAACACGCAAAGCAATATCTGCATCGAAAGGTAAAGCACTGGAAGTTAAAGGCCTTGAATAAGTAAATGCATCAAATGATTGGTTATGTAAACTCAAGTTAATCTGCCCATTAATATTGCTAATATCTCCATAACTCTGGCTTGAATTAGGTGCTTGAAAACTCGCAATGCCACTCACATTATCCGAGTAACAAAAACCTTTAATGCTGGAAATGCCATTACAAGTGCCTTGCTCCAAGAGGTTTGAACCTAGCTTCCAAAAATTTCCTTCATAGTTTTGTGTTGCATTGCCAAATGCGTTTTTTGCTTCGATGGTAAGTTGTGGTGGCAAATTGAAGAAAAAGCCTTGATCCAAGTAGGTAAAACTATTGCATGAATTCGCTAAGTTGGGTGTATTAAGGCTTAGATCGAAATGATCTGGATAAAAACGCCCTATATTCTCTGATGTGCCCAGAGTTATAGTTTGACCAAAAAATAATGGGGCTTGGGCAGAGATAGTAAAGACACCGACTTCACTTACCGTTTGATTACTTAGCGTCTTTTCCCCATTATCCGCATCATTAATACTCATCTGATTAATAGTTAAAACACCGTTAATACCATTAGATGAGGGAGCCACTAGACTTAAAGATAAAGCGATATCACTCAGAGATCGATAACTGCTTGCCTTGGTTTCAGATACATCTTCACAAACGGCCGCTGCTGTCATATTAAATGCACTGCCAGCACTCACGAATGCAGCGCAGTTATAGTCACCCGTAACACAGGTACTTGAAGTCGTCACTTTAATCGTTTTTGGCCTAACAACAAAAGCACTAGAAGAACCTCTTAATTCTGCTGTGCCTGCAATGCCATCATCATGGCTAAACTCAAGACCTAATATTTGGGCTGCATCCAGATGCTCTATATTGACTGTAGCTTGCCCTGCAGTGAAATTTAAATTTACGTTTGGCGTAAGCGGTTTGGTGCTATTTGATACTGCTGTCCCACCTATCAACACAGGAGTTTGAACAGGACTACTTACCAAAGGCCCACTTTGTTCATAATTTGCAGTCGTCCATGCCGATATTGCTTTATTTCCTATAAAACCGGTTAGCAATGCACATGAACCAGCATTATTATCAACTTGTCCTAATGCCGTTAAGGTCATTGTTTCTGCTGCACCACAGGTAAAATTACTTGGGCCGGTAACGGCAAACCCTGTTGTTCTGAAATCAATATTGACCGAATCATTTAGTAAACTGACCTGATCCTCTAGGTTTACCTGAAGACTATTATTTTCATTTTGATGATAGAGATAGACCGCTCCTAAACCAGATTCTGAACCATTGAGGGTGACGTTATTCACTGATGATCCACCGGATGCAGTTTGATAAAACAGACTTAAGGCGTTTTCATTCGTTGAGAAGTTAATTGTGCCGGCGTAATCTGTTTTCGTGGTACTGCCATCATCACACATCGCTTGAAAGCCAATGATTGCTCTAGTTTGAGGACAAGCTAACGCGACAGTAGGTGAGGTAATCTGAAAGCCACCCAAGTTACAACTTCCTGATTGGCAGATTGAACCAAAGTCTAAATTAGACATTGCGACAGCGTCATAATCAATTGTGGTATTTCTATCGATGGAAATATTAGCGGCAGAAAGCCCACCGTCATAGCTTGAATCTCGCGCTAATGAAATATCACCCTTAGAAAAAACACCGCCCCAAAACCGTGTATCTCTATCAAAAGAAATATCACCTTCTGAAAAAATAAAAAATTTACTCGCATCTCCAGTTAATCCGAAACCATCATTTGGATTAAACCAGATATTTCGCTCAAAACTGGCATTATCATTGATAAAAATTCGTGCAGTGCCATTGCCGACCACATTAATTTTTGCATCACGCTCAATTCTTAATCGTCTAACCCAATAATCTCCAGGTCTTAGATTTACAATGGCTGTTCTCTGTATTCTTAAGTCATCAATATAATATGTCGAAACGGCAGCATTAATGTCCATTGTGGCATTTTGCCCAACGGATACTTCATCATATTGTTGCTGCCCTCCACTACCCAATGTACCTGTCTGGTTATTATTGATACTGTAATCGACAGTAAAGCTTGAGGTATCTGGAAATGAGCCAAATTCAATTTCAGGAACAGGATTCCCTGGATCTGACGAACACAAAGCGCCATTACAAAAACTGTTAAGGCCTGGTGAGATTGATGAAAATTGTAAGGTGTTATCTGGACTATTGATTGAATTACCAGATTCAGTAAAGGTCAATACCCCATCGTTATAACTAGATAAAGCATCGGGAAATGCTGCCGAACACCCCGCATTTGCCAAACGGCAGAAATGAGTTTCACTGGCAAGAGCGATCATTTGAGCATCTGACAAAGCTTGATCAAATACTCTTACTTCATCAATGTCACCATTGAATTGTCTGTTCGCTGCACCTTGATCAGATCCAATTTGAAGTGGATCTGTGTTAATCACCGGTGTTCCGGTAAGTGTCGCGCTATTACTAGACTGGCCATTTATAAATATCGTTTGGTTGTTGGCTTGATGTCGAATCGCTACATGTGTCCATACTCCGGGACTTAGAGCATCGGTAGAATCCAGTTGATTCGTAGCAGTGGGTAACGTCGTCTGCCACCACCAATTGATCGTTCCATCCGGCTTAACATGAAACTCATAGTTTTCATCTTTAGATAGAATTGTTTTCAAACCCGATGAAGGCAAAGAATCAATTTTCACCCATGCAGACACGGTAAAATTAGCGACCATATCCAGGGCATCATTATCCGCTATGTTGATGTATTGATTGGTGCCATTAAAGTCACCGTATCGACAAGTTCCCGGGTTTCCCGAAACCACAGGGCTACTATTAGAATTCAACGCACCGCCTAGCACTGATCCATGAAGCGCATTTGGGGAGCTATCCAACACTTCTCCACTAGTGCCAAGCCACTCGAGTTCATCCATTCTGATATCTAAAACAGCGGTGGGTAAAGTTAGTAAGGTGTTCCTAAAAAACAAATCGAAGTCTGTTCTTACGCTCGCCGAATTAAAAGAATATTGAATAAGATCAGTGTTATCCACTTCTATACCAATCGTTGCACTCACGCCGTTTGCGGTATTGTTATCATAACGAAAACGAATATCTCCGTTTTCATAGAGTACAACCTGAAAGTCGTAGCGTAGGTTATTTGAATAGGCCCTAACATTATTCCAGGTAACGATAAATGAACGCGATGGTGCACTTCCTTTCATGCCATAGGTAACTGATGATTGAGCGTCATCAACCAAATCATCCCAATAGGGTGCGATAAATCTATCGGCTGAATTTGTTGGCAATGCCACGTTATTGTATATGCGGTGAAAACGCTGATCTGCACCAAAGTGCAAGACGCCATTGGTTAGAATTCTTACTTGGGTATAAGCAATATTTTTAAATGTGAAGGGGAAACCAATATTGACCAGCACTTTATCATCATCATTTGGATAGTTTGTATCAGTGCGATCCCAGTTTACCGTAGTGACTAAAGTTGGTGTATCTAAAGGTGTTGGTAATAGTTCAGATACCGTATAAGTTGCAGCATAAATAGATGAACTAATGAACAGCATCATCCCAACTAAAGTTCTAACAATCATGAATGGTACCGTTTTTTTACACATTATGAACACTCTAAAAACTACTCCGAACGAGCGCGGACTTCTATGCTTCGCTGCGCTTGCTCAAAGCCGACACCGCAAGTTGCTGTACTCGTAAACGTGTAATAGTTAATACCGGCAACAGTATCCAGCCGACAATTGAGTACTGTATCGCACTGATCCAAGCCAGGGTTTACACCAGAACTATCATAATCAATATCTACCAATGCATTTGAACACGTTTGAGCACCAACAAAAACACGATTTAAAGCGATTTGAGCACCACTTTCAGCGGCATAAAAGGCTCTCATTGAATAAAAGTCCTGCCCAAACCCAAGGTTACTTTTTTTATTGATATCTCCTAAGGCAAGCACGACCAGCGCAATAATAATAATTAGAAAAATGGTAGCAGGTAAGCCAATACCTTTCTGTTTTATAGCGCTAGCTTGCATGGACATTGCTTGTTTTTGAGACAATGTCTGCTTTTGATTAGGGTACATTTCTTATTTGCACCTCTTGGTTCACCGTTTGCACAAGTCCATTATCACCGAGAACATTAAAGTTTATTGTCACTACGGCGTTTCTCTGCAAGGTGCTAGGAGAATAATTAAATTGACCTTGATTCAAGCGTGTTCCCATAACGACTTGATTACTCAAACCTGTATTTGTAAAAACACTATTATATCCATAATCACTGTAGTGAAAGAGACTACCACTTTGGAAACAATACATATTTGGCTGAGCCACAAAAAACGATCTATTCGTTGGCGAGTCTGAGGGAAATTGGTGAGCGGTACTTAAACGAATTTCTTGAGCATTTAGTGTCGTTCCAGCACTCAATTGAGATACGGAGGAACTTATCATACTCGCAGCGGATAGCGTATATAGACCCGCTACATTATTTGGATATATAGCAACCCTAAGAGGCTGTAGCACAAAATTGAAACCATTTACTACATTAGAAAAAGGAGCTACTTCAAATTGGATCGCACTAACCGTGGTAGGCGCACTCAGGTAATCTGTTCCCGCATAGATGGGAATATACTCAAGACAAGTTCCATCAGCACTTGTTCGAATACTGTTTGGTAAAGCGTGTCGCAATGAACGACTCATTCTTTCTGATACCAGCCATGCAATCGTTGCTACTTGGGAACGTTCGGCTGTATCAATCATGCCTTTCGTTGTATTACCGATAAAACTGGATATACCAACGCCTAAGATTCCAATCACCACAATGGTGACAACCATCTCGATCAAGGTAAATCCAAGGCTTCCTCTCATGCTGCCAAACTGGCTTTTTTTAAGCATCAGAAATTACCTCGATAAGCAGCAAAAGGAAGTGCTGTCTGGTCGGGAGGCGTAATGGTAACCGTTATTTTTTTCGCCTGTGTGTTTGACGTAGCGTTTAGCGTATCAACTGCATCTAAGGTTGATCCATCACAGGTTACTGAGACGCTAACAAGGTAATTACTATAGGAGCTATCTAAGGCTGCGATCAAACTGAAAGGTGCTTCGCTTAGGCCGTCATAATCATCGACATCATTAAAAGTTGCTCTGGTTTCACCTACTTCTGGGCCTAAACTGGCACAACTGGGAGTAGCATCAAAAGGCACGCCACCCACAGGCGTATTATGATCGTAATTCTTAGCCTGAATTTCATCTAGATATAATTGCGCTAGCTTAAGTGTTTTATTTCGCCACAGAGGGTCTGCGCTACCTAACATGCTCACGCTAAATGCATTCATCAACGCGATCATTGCGATGGATAAAATGATAATTGATATCACCAATTCAACCAGGGTCACCCCCTGCTGCTGGCGCCCGTAATGTCTGAGCGGCTTTCGATTCATGGACATGCCACACCACTTCCATAAACATAACCGGATGATGAAAAACACACTCGATAAGTTTTATCGCCAACAAATACAACTGAGTGATTAGTATTATCCGACAGCCCCCCTTGGCTATTCCAGGTAAAGGTAAAACTAGCGCCATTTGCCAAAGCTGTTCCATCTATCAAAGGGCTACTTAAAGAGGCATCTAATATTTCTGGCAGTGCAGTCTGGCCTGTTTTATTCAGGCTAAAGGTTGTGAGACCGGCGCCGTCTCTACTAATCACTAAGCTAACTGGATTCGTTGTCGCACTCATACCAAAAGCAATTTGCTGAGCTAATAAGCCTTGAGAGATCAACTGTTCTTTCGCAAAATATTCAGCATAACTTGATTTAGATGAAAACAAACCTGTCGCCCCGTAACTCAAGATACCCAGCAAAACAATAACCATGACAAGCTCTATAAGCGTAAAGCCCTTTTGGTTTATGGCATAATTTCGCATAGTTTAAGTGCTCAAATAAACGCAAAAAAGCGCTCGAAAGCGCTTTCTAACTTACAAGTAGAAATTAATTACAGTTAGTAACATCAATTGCAATTGTTGGGCTTGAACTTGCTGCAGCGGCTGTATATGTAATTCGGCAATTCGCTGCATTGGCTGCAGTAACACCTGTCGCTGTCACCGTCACAAAACCAGCGGCTGTTGCTGCTGGCGTGCCACCTAAGTCGAAGTCATCTGCCACAATTTGTGCAGCATCCAAAATACCACCACTACTAGCTGCAACCGCTTGAGGATAACCATTCAACATATTAATCGTTGTGCCTTCTAACGAAATAGTAGGAGGGTTATTATTAACAAGTGAATCAGCATGAGAAATAGAAGATGCAGACTTTATTGCACCATATGCACCTTGCAGTGCAGCCTTTCTTGCTTCATTACCTAAATCAGCAAAACGAGGCAATGCAAATGCTGCCAAAATGCCGAGAATAACGATAACCATAACTAATTCAATCAGTGTAAAACCTGCTTGGCGCTTCATTCACTTGCTCCTAAATTTCTAATAAAAATAATAATAAATTGATAAGGTGTTAATTAATAAACTTTATTGATTGCTTCAATTTCATTAACTAATACATTGATTTAACTATAGACACGAAAAACTAATTACGCACTTTTCTCTTGTTTAATTTTGTATGAAAACGTTACGGTATGATGTCTGTATATACGTCACCGGTATTTGGATCATATTCAATATTATGTCCGTTAGTCGTTGTCTGATAGGTATAACGGCAATCTCCTGAGCTTACCGTTGTTAAATAATCTGAGCCGGCAACAGCTGATACAGTAATCGAGCTTGTCGTCATCAGCTCACCCCATAAAGCATTACACTCGGCTGCCGTCATAGCTGATGGATCGGTATTGCCATTTACTCCTGTGGCCCAGCCGTCAAGACTAACGTCAATCACATTATTTGGCTCACCATAACCAGGTAAATCTGTCACAGCTGTACGCACGCCATTTGCTAACCATTGCGCTCTAACCAAGTTAATAGCCGACACGAAACTGCCTCCGGTTGACTGAACACTTGCCTCATGAGCAGTATCAGAAAGTTCAGCAAATTTTGGTAAAGCAAACGCTGCGAGAATAGCTAAAATTGCGATAACCACCACCAACTCTATTAAGGTAAAACCTTGCTCTTTTTTCATTTTTTCATTCCTCAACTTTTCATCTTCTACAACAGTTTAGCGTTGTTTTATAACGCCAAGGTTTTTTATAATTTAATAAACCATATTAGAATTTGGCTTAAGCACTATTTTTGAACATTTGCTTCTGATTGCATAATCGCTTGGACTTCTGAAAGAACCAAACCTTTAACTTTCGAAGTGGTCTCTTTTGACCTTAGCGCACGAACTTTAAAGCGCAAGATATTAGTACTTTCATATTGATGATCAGCCTCTCTTTGCTCGGTTAGCACATAGGCAATTTCTTTATTTACCGGATCAAAAAACCAATTACCGGGATAGGCTAATGCCTTATCAGGACTCATTACCCCCACATAATGCGAGGTATTATCCTCCAACCAATCCATCGGATTTGCACCTTCAAATTTATCTGCAAGCTGCAACTCGCCCTGACTCACAAGAGCGGCTTCCATCAAACGAACCGCTGCTTTCAATTCAACTATACGATATTCAAACTGGATTTCTTCTGCACGATTAAACTCCCTATCAATTCGATCCAAGAGTATTCCCATAAAAACAAAAACAAGACTCAAGCTAACCGCAATCAAAAAGTAATGATTTCCGAATGTTCGGCTATATAGATTATGATCATTTGATTTCATGTCATTACCCAAGGTTTGAGCTATATGCTAGGTCATAAGGGTAAGTCGATGTAATCATTTACCCATGGCTGCTTTGCCTAAATCCCAAATCGGCAAGAACACACCGAGCGCAAGCACTAAAACGATACCGCCCATAGCTACAATTAGTATAGGTTCAATTGCTTCAGATAGACGTTTCAATGAGTAATCTGCTTCCTCATCATAAAAATCAGCAACCTCATTCAACAATTCATCAACTGATCCAGTTTCTTCTCCGACAGCGATCATCTGCAGCACTAATGGGGTAAATATTCCGGTCGCTCTAGCAGTTCGTAATAACGTATCACCCCGTTCTATGCCTACCTTCATGCCTATAATCTTACTTCCGATATATTTATTGCCTGTCGCTTCAGCAGCGATCGCTAAAGCATGCGTGATAGGCATACCTGCTGAAAGCATCATGGCGAAGTTGCGAGTGAATCTAGACATAGAAATTTGCTCAAACAATATGCCAACGATAGGCAGTGTTAATTTTTTCTTATCCCAGGTATAAGCACCTTTATCAGTTTTAACCCATTGTTTGAAACCATAAATAGCCCCAATGATGCCGCCGATAATGAACCCCCAATAGTCCAAACAAAAATTGGAGGTTGCTACCAATATCTGTGTGGGAAGCGGCAAGTCTGCGCCAAATTTAGCAAACACGCTGGCAAACTTAGGAATAACAAAAAGGTTAACAATAAAGAGCGCAATGAATATTGCTGAAATCACCATAGTTGGATAACGCGTTGCAGATTTAATACGTTTTATGGTATCGCGTTCCATTTCTAGATTTTCACTTAAACGCTTAAATGCTGTTTCAAGCTGGCCAGTATTTTCACCGACATGAATCATGCTAATAAATAGTTCTGAAAATAGATTTGAATGGGCTTGCATAGAAGAGGCTAGGTTAATACCTGACTCTAGTCTTCGCGCGACGTCGTATAAAGTCGATTTCAAAAGCTCCGATGTTGTTGAATCGGCAAGGCCTTTCATCGCTCTTATTATGGGAATACCTGCGCGTGTTAAGGCATTCATTTGTCGACAAAATATAATCAACTCATCCAGACTGACTTTAGACTTAAAAATCTGGATATTCATGCTAGACATACTTGCTGACTTATCAGCATGTTCAACTATTTTAATGGGCGTGATACCTTTTTTAGCTAGCTCTGTTGCAGCCGCATTGGCACTGCCAACTTCGAGAATACCATCGACTGAGGTGCCCTTTGAGTCACGGCCTTGATATTTAAATTTAGCCATTATACATTCCACTCCTTATAGACATGTATGCAAACCGGTCTAAAGCTAGTTGATACCCCATGCTAGTCTTCAATCCCTAGCTCTAGATCTAGAACTAGATCATCTTCTAAGACATCACCCATTTCACCGAGTGTAACTGACACACGGAATACCTCATCAAGTGAGGTGATGCCCTCTTTAGCAAAATGTAATGCACAGACTTCTAATGGTTCATAATATTTGTTTTTATGCGCCGCGGCGGAGAAACCATCTGAATCTGCTCGGCGTAACGCGCTTAAACAAGCCTCATCCATTTCAAGCCATTCATAGATACCAATTCGACCTTTATAACCCGTATTACTACACTGGTAACAACCCGTGCCTTGCATGAATTTATAGGATGAAATATCTTCAGAGGCGCTCTCTTTATTGTTCTGAAGCATTGAACTTAACCAAATATTTTCTTGTGTGGTCGGGTGATACTCTTTTGCACAATTTGCACAATTACGTCTAATCAATCGTTGAGCCAAGACACCCTGCAAGGAACTTGCAACAAGGTAAGGTTCTGCTCCCATATCAATCAGACGCATAGCGCTGCCAATGGCATCGTTTGTGTGTAAAGTCGACATCACCATGTGACCGGTCATCGCTGCTCGCAAACCAATTTCTGCAGTTTCCTGATCTCGCATTTCGCCGACAAGAAGAATATCCGGGTCTTGGCGTAAACATGCTCTTAAAACGCTGGAAAAGGTTAAGCCCACTTTTGGATTTACTTGTACCTGAGTAATACGCGATAAGCGATATTCCACAGGGTCTTCAGCAGTGATAATTTTAACTTCTGGTTTGTTTAATTCAGACAAAGAACTGTAAAGGGTTGTTGTCTTACCACTGCCTGTAGGGCCCGTGACCAAAACCAAACCATGAGGCCGGGTAATCGCCACACGAAAACGACTGAGAATTTTTTCTGGCATACCTATTTTTTCAAGAGATAAAATGCCATCAGTCTGATCAAGAAGACGCATAACAACCGACTCACCATACTGTGTTGGCATGGTTGATAGGCGTACATCAATCGAGCGTGTTTTTACCCGCACGTTAAAACGGCCATCTTGAGGAATACGCTTTTCGGAGATATTTAACCCAGACATGAGTTTTAAACGCAGTACCAAGGCCGCATTAATTCGTGTTTCTTTCATGACCTGCTCTTGAAGCACACCATCAATACGCTGCCTGATACGAACGACTGTTTCGTCAGGTTCAATATGTATATCAGATGCTCTGGCTTGAACCGCATCCTCAAAAATAGACTGCAATAGTTTAACAACCGGCGCATCACTTTCATCGCCTGTCGCTGTTAATGCTGCAAGGTCAAAGGCATCATCTTCTAATTCACTTTCTAATTCGCCCGCTAAACTGGTGATCTCATCCGTTCGACGATATACCATATCTAAGGTATTCAATAACTCGCTTTCTCGAATAACGGCGACATTAATTGTCTGATTCACAACACGTGAGATTTCATCATAAGCCATGAGATCCATTGGATCTGCCATACCGACCAACAACTCACCTTGTTGCTCATCCAAAACTAAAGCACGAAATCGACGCGCTAAGGTTTCTGGTAACTTTTTAATCAGATCTTGATTGAACTGATAATGCCGTAATTGAACAAACGGTACTTCTAACTGCTGAGAAAGAAGGTTTAATAGCTTGTCTTCTTCTACCAAACCAAGTTCAATTAAGGCTCTGCCTAACTTTCGCCCAGTCTTTTTTTGCTCAGCTAAAGCCGTCATTAATTGCTCTTCGGTTATTAGACCGTTCTGTATGAGCAAATCACCTATACGAATTTTTTTCTTTGGTTCTGACATACTTGTATCCGATGTCGATCAGTTTCTATAATTATATGTTTGTTTTACTAGTTTAGATTCAAAGCCCGTAATTGCTTTAATCTTGGTTTTACAAAATTCAACAGTTGTGGAGATAAGCCTTTTATCTCCAAGGATTGCTGATATGCAAAAATAGCTTTTGTTTTTTCATTATTTCTATCAGAAGCCAAGCCTAAACCCGCCCACCAATCTGCAACTGTTTCATCAAAATCGACCAGCATTGAGTAAGTTTCCTTTGCCTCTTCTGCTGTGCCATAACGCTGATAATAGGCCGCCAATAAAACATAGTATTCTGGATACGTTTCAATTCTCGGCAAATCTGAATTCAGTGTATACAAGGCTAACTTAGGCTCCCCTTGTTCGGCATACCAACGTGCTTTGATCTGACGTAATTTTGGAGATTTATGTAATGGAGCATTAAGTAATACGTCACCGACTTCCGCTAGACGATTTTCTTGAAGCAGGTAGGTTGCCAAGACTGTTCGGCTCTCCATATCCTCTTCATGCTCACCAATAAAGGAATAAAGCTCACGATATGCTTGTGTCTCTTGTCTTTTTGAAATTAACATTAACGCTCTTTCAGCCATTTCCTGATCTAAAGCGATTGGTGAGAGTGTAACTTGCATCGCTTTTTGTTCTTGTTCTTTTAGTTTTGACTCAACTTTTTGGGCTGTAAATATTATTTTTTGAGGCTTAGTTATTTCTGAGTTATTGATGACAGACTTGCTAGCAACTAGCGGATTACTTTCTGTTTGTTTCTGCTGACGGTCTGTCGGTTTTTCTTTCAGTATAAGGTTTTTATCCGTTTGCTCTTTTTGTATTTCTGAAGAAACCCCTTGAATTTTTTCTAGCTGCTGAGCCTTTGACTCTGTCACTTTTTTGATCGGTGGAACGACTTTATTTTCACTTATTGTTGGCATGGCCACAGTGGCATTTATAGATTGTTCCACCTCAGGTATTTTTACGAGGTCATTATTCAATGATGACCTTAGAGGTATTTCTTTTAAGGTGTCTTGTGGAACGTTCATATTATCGATTATTTCAATGCTCTGATTGGCATTCTCCACCGCAACTTCTGGCTTAAGGAATGATTTATCTTCTTTCAAATAAAGATAAATCACGACCAGCAAGGCACATAATAAAAGCACGGTAATAATAATTATTTTTTTGAAAGGAGACGATTGAGGCCCAATTAAACTTTCTTGGTGCAATGCTTGTTCAGCACCAACTTCTGGCGCTTGGCGCTTATCAAGATCTCTGAGCATGTCATTAATTACACTCATACCCAGTTTCCCAAACTATTTAATAATGGTGCCATAACCATAAAAGGACATAGAGTAAGACTAAATAGCATACTCGCACATCGTGCTGACCAAGATATACTGACACTTTCTGTATCTGAAATAGCAGCCAACATATGTCGGTACTGAATAACCTTCTCACCCTCCCCAAAAGCCGACATTAATGATTTATGACACAAAATATTCACTAAACGCGGAATTCCATTAGATGCACGGCACAATAGATTAATCGCTTTTGCATCAAACAATCGCCCTCCTTTATAGCCAGCCAAAATCATACGATGCGAAATATACTGTTCAATATCTTTGCGCTGCAATGGTTTGAGATAATGCTGAAAGGTAATTCTCTGTTTTAATTGCCTTAAATTCTTCTTGGCTAGCACAGTATCCAACTCGGGCTGACCAAAAAGTACAATTTGTATTAACTTTTCAGATTCGGTTTCCAAATTACTAAGTAACCTTAAGGCTTCTATCGTTTCTTCAGGCATGGCTTGAGCTTCATCAATCACCAAAACTACCTGCTTACCCGCCTTAGCAAGTTTTACTAAAGTATGTTGAATTTGTTTAAGGGCCAAAACATGTTGTTCTTTTGCCTGTGGAGCAAGATAAATAGATTCTTCATTTGAATTGTTTTTTTCTAGGCTCACTTTATCCGAGAATTCAGAAAGCTCTTCAGCGACCAAACAATATAATGTTTCTGCAGAGAAATATGGATTGGGTAAATAGGCAGTCACGAAAAGATCGTCTAAAGAATTTAACAGTTTACGGCACAATAGGGTTTTTCCTGTTCCCACTTCTCCCGTAACTTTAATAAACCCTTCTTTATGTTTAAGCGCCCAAAGAAGCATATCTAAGGCTTGCTGATGGGTTTCTGATTTCAGAAAAAAATGGGTGTTCGGTGTCAAGCCAAACGGCAGTTCGTTCAAGCCAAAAAATTGCTCATACATACCGCCGCTACTCGTAGAAACTTGTTTCAGTTGGAGCTGACATAATATCCCGGAACTGGCCAAAGCGTGCTCGGCTACCACGAATATCATTCTGAATACTTTTCTGATCAGTCAACGTTGGTCTTAATAAAATTACTAATTCTGTTTTTTCAGACTGTTCGCCTTTTTGTTTGAATAACTCGCCTATGAAAGGAATATCACCTAGAAAGGGCACTGATGAATTTTTATCTGCACTGCTATTTTGAATCAAGCCACCGATCACAACAATCTGACCATTTTCAGCGGTAATGACGCTGTCCGACTCTCTAATGGTAGAAAATGCGAGCGGTAAATTCGTTTCTGCACCCGCAACAGAAATGGTTTTTTGCTGATCTTCGACCTTACTAATTGTTGGGTGAACATGAAGGATTATTTTGCCTTCTTCACTAATTTGTGGTGTTACATCCAAAGCGATCCCCGAGAAAAAGGGCGTTAATTCAACATTTGTCGAATTAGAATTAGTATCGTTATTCGACTCAAAATCGATATCAGTCACAAAAAACTCATCACTTCCGACTTTAATCACTGCTTTTTGGTTGTTTACTGTTGCGATGCGTGGGCTTGAAAGCACCTGAACATTTCCCTGGGTACCGAGTAGACTAATGGTAGATTCAAAGTTATTTAGTTTGATGACTGAAGCAAATACGCCACCCACTTCAGATGTAATATCTTGAGCAAGTTGGGTCAAGCCTAAACCACGCTTCGAATTACCATCTGAATCAAGTGAGCTACTTGCTTCGGAGAAGCTCCAATCTATGCCTTGTTGATAGCCCTTGCTTAAACTCACTTCAAGAATTTTTGCTTCGAGTATAACTTGGCGTTTTAATATAAGTTCAGCTCGCTCTAAATAATTTTTCACAGACGACAGCGTTCTTGTGTCTGCTCTGACAATAGCCATACCTGTACTAGGGGTTAAAATAACTGAGTGACCTTCTTCATTGCCAACAATCAATTGCAAGGTCTCGTTTAGCGCTTCCCAAAAACGATTTTTATTTGTTGTAACAATGCGTGTTCCAGAGCCTGTTGATTGATTACTTGAGGAATTTCGAGAGCCTGTCGATTG
>TARA_R110001592_G_scaffold204577_1_pt1 | contig 32576 bp, 46 predicted proteins | sample TARA_R110001592 | Tara Oceans TARA_R110001592 (sample SAMEA4398387) | marine metagenome | biome: Polar Biome; feature: [SRF] surface water layer (ENVO:00010504); material: water (ENVO:00002006), including particulate matter (ENVO:01000060) such as... | depth 5 m | reverse complement strand
TAGTGTAAAATAAATCGTCCGATAGTGTAAAATAAATCGTCTGGTTTAGGGTTAAATAAATCGTCTGGTTTATCCTCCGAATATTTTAAGCTTCTCTTTTAGATCTTTATTCTCTGCCTCTAATTCATCCAGCTTCTCCTCTGCCTTACGTGCTCTTAGTACTGCGTTGTTTTTAGCTGACCTGAATTGAGATATAATGCGGTCATAGCTATACTCTTTAAGCTCTAAGCTATTTGCGTATACAAAGCACCTAGTAAAAGCTCTACCCATTTCTATAAGCTCTTTACTGTCTGACTTTTTTTGCCACTCTATAATCTGAGACACTAAATAGTTTTGATCTGCTAGTGCTTGTAGTTGTTCTAGTGATGGTTTTAACATTATTCTGGTGTTAGGTCTGTAAATTGTCTTACTCTACTATACTGTGAGCCTTTACTTAAAAACTCAGTTAACGCCTGTTTATAGCCTTCTGCTATTTCAAACTCATCCTCATCGGCATACTCCTCCATCATTTCTATCATTGTCTCAGGAGGACACCCTAAAGCCAGACTAATTAGCCCAGCTTCAAAATTCCATTGTACTAAATCCTCATCCATTATAATGTGCCCTCTTTATGGTATTGTGATAAATCTATTAACTCGTCTACAAAGAAAGCCCTATACAATGCTATAGCTGCCTCTAGCTTTAACTGTCCAGAGTCTAGCGTTTCCTGTGATGCCTTAAAGATACCTATGTCAGTAGTAGTCTTGTCAATTACTAACCAGTAAAAGTCAGGTACTTCATATAGTAGTGTATATAGGTAAGCCTGTAGATCATAGTCATACTTAGAGATGGTAAACGCAAACTGATTCTTTAGTGATCCATCCTTAAGCTCTATGTCCTTTAAGCCATCATTAGTAGTCTTAACGTCTGCCACGTATTGATCTGCCTTATATATATCAGCCTTACCTCTTACAGCTAATCCATCTATCTCTACTAGAGCTGGCACTTCGTTAGTAGCTCCTTTAAAAAATGATACACAGGCGTCATTTTGAAGGAAAGCCGTAGATATTCTACTACACATGTATTTTTCTTTTAATGTATATGTATTTTCTGATCCATGCGTTTCCTTAGCTAGTTTCCATTTAGTGGTGTTTTTAGATGATGTATCTACAAAGTGAAACTGTCCGTACTTCTCAGGCTCTAGGATCTCTGTGTGCACTAGCTTCCCATCGCGTAACGCTTGAGACTCACTCATGCCCTTTTTTCTCATGTGAGCAAACCATTTAGGTGATTTTAACAGCCACTTCATAGTAGAATAGCTTAGAGCTTTGTCTAGGTTTAAAAAGTTGTAATAGAATTCGTCATTATACATGTTATCTAATGTTTCCTGATGATCTACCTTACTGTGGTCTAATAGAGTTATTTTCATTATTATTGAGTATTATCGATTAATAGTTCATTGATGTCCGTATCGTCCCTCCAGTGATCATAGTCATTCTGGAGGTCTATACTTTGGTAAAGGTTTACGTAATTCATAACTTATTTTTTTAGTAATCGTTTAATAGATTTTTCTAATAACAGGATATAATCAAAGTCCTGATCATTGACGTGTTTAGCGTCCTCCTTAGATAGAGAGTTCTGTAATGACACTAACTCACCCATAAGGTAGTTATAGTCTTCACAATTAGCCTCTATTTGAGCTCTCATGTATTCGTCTGATTGATAATGCTTATCGTAGTACATGGTCTGTTATTGGATTTGAGTAAATAGGTAAACAATGTCACCAACAGTACACTGAAAGCAGATAGAAAGATCACAGGCAGTACCAAACTTTAGATTAGTAAATGATACATTTTTTTCTAAGTCAATTAATACTGACTGATAGATCGCAGGATACTTATCAGCGTAATAATCTGACAATTTAACTCTGTCATCGGCTTCCATTCTTTCTAGTAAATTCATCATAACTTTAAGGTTTTATTGTGGGCTTCATTGCCTCTGGTACAAATATACGCACTTTATATTATACTAACCTAATTTATTTTAACTTTTTTACAAAAAAAAACCACTTAATTTCTTAAGCGGCTCTTTAACAGGTCTTTATGGCTTTAATTATTTTCTAAATAAATCTGCAAACTTGCTAAGGCTCTCCATGCTACCTTAGCTAAATGCATCACACCATCGTCATCCTCTGGATACATGTCATTGTCTACCATTTGTGCATGATCTATGAGGTGTCTAACTAACGCGTCCTCATTGTCTGTAGATTTTGATTTGTCCCAGTGTAGTGCTTTGTCTGGATGATGCTGATCGTTTCCAGCTTTTGAAGCCTTACTTACTTCTTTTAATGCGTCTGGAAAGTAATTTAACACTCCTGAGTAGACTGGCATTGATTTCCTATTGAAATGGTCTATAGCCAGATCCTTAGCCTCTACGTCTGAGCATTGATGTCCAAAGGGAGGATTATCTAAAAGCTCCTTATCTATATCTATATATCTTTCCAGTTCCTGATCGTATCTTAAATTCATTTATATAGTATTAATGTTAGCTCTTACTTCACTTGCTAGTGCTCTCCTATTGCCATAAGTCTTACCTCTTAGCTCTGGGTTTTGCTCCTGAATCAGTCTCCTAGCTCTAGTGATGCTTTCTGTAGACTTTAACTTGCCAGAGGCTAGATATAGCATGAGCTCTACTGCAGATATATTAGGATCTTGTAACTGCTTATTCCATATAGTCGAAATGAGCTTAGGATCACTATCTCTAAGATCTGGGTTATTAGTTAGTAAATGTTTTAATTCTATTTTTAGGTTTTTTATTTTTTCAATCATTTTTATAGTTTTTAGTTTATAGTACCATTAATTCGTTAATAGCTGTTTTACCTCCCAATACTACAGCACACCCTATAGCTGGCTTTTTACCCACCTTCATGTAAGCCATAGCGTAACTCTTAGCGTCTATACCACATCCGACCTGAGTACCAAAGACTCTACTATTAGCACCCACGTAATACTCTGTGTAAGCCTGTGTATGTAAATGTCCCTGCACTGTGGATCTCATGTCAGCACGTGCTTTTGTTCGTGCAGTTCCAGCCTCTCCATGAATATACATGACGCCATCAATCTCTATAGATGTTACAAAATCCCAGTTAGGAGTATTTAAAACGTCTTTATAATCCTTAACCCATGCAGAAGGCACTCCTCCAGATTGAGCTTTCCTCATGATAATTCTATCGTGATTCCCGACAGTCACATAAGCGTCAGGAAACCTATGATAATATCTTGCTAACCTCTTTATAGCTAACTCCAGCTCTGAGCCTCCTCCAAGTCCATTCGCATCTGTCTCATGATATGAGCTGTAGTGATTATCTATCACGTCTCCGATAAAGACCACTCTGTTGCAATTATAACGCTCATAAACGTCTACGCAATGATCAAAGTAAGAGTCTAAGTCAAAAGGAGCGTGTAAATCACCGATCACCAGCACCCTACTCTCCTCATTATTAAAAAACTCAAAATTAATCTTTTTAGATCCATCTAAACGTGGTCTAATTTGCTTCTCTTTTTTCTTTTTACCCATTATAGTCGTATTTTTTATTAACTTTGTTAAGGATTTTTTCGTCTATTAAATTCGATACATGAAGTAGCTCTGAGGCTACCCTTTTGTAAAGTTCTGGATCTTCTAGATGCTTACCTGTAGAGTGTAACCACTGCAGCCTAGTGGCAAACTGATCAGCTATAGTGACCAGCTCGCTCTTAGACATTTTTTTTAACTTATTAGTTGTCAGTTGCTGCATTATATATTTTTTCTAACTCGTTAACCATTCCAGAGACACATGGGCTACATGATGAAACCTCTCTTTTAGCATTAAAGACTCTGTTATAAACGTCTACTAAATTACTCTGCAGAGCTCTGCTTACACTTGATGGTTTCTTAGGTGTAAATGTTACCTTTAAAAAATCATAGTCCTCATTAGATAGGTCGTTTATTTTCTTATTAGGAAACAATTTATTTAGTGTTTCAGCTCTAGCAGCACATCCACAATCATCCGTTAAAGCTTCTACCACTGCTTTTATACCTGTAACCTCGGTCACGTTAGCTATAATGTCTCCTAGACCAGCTGACTTACCAGCTTCTCCTAATATATCTAATACTATAGCTTTTTTAATTTTGAGCTTTTGTGCGATCTTACCAGCCTTTAAGCCTTGATCGTGTAACTCGAACACTTTTACATTAATACTTTCCATTTTTTAAGGTTTTAAATTAATACTATTAACAAACGTATGCAAAAAAATTAACATACACAAGAATTTTAACACTTTTTTAAATTAAATCGTAATCACCATTACAAAAATCTAGATAATCCTCATAGAGTTCCTCAGCTATGATCATTTTAGATCTTTTAATACTTAAGTATATTGTGCGAATTCCTATCTTAGACTCCTCTGCTATTGTCCTAAAAGACTTACCTGTAGTGAGATATTTTTTAAAAAGCTCATAATCAAACCATTTAGCATTATCTTTTAGTACCTGATACATTTTAGACTCTAAAGCCTCAGATCCTAGTCTATAATTATCCATGCCCTCATCTATCCAGTTATATTTTTCCTCAAAATCATACTGATTACCTAAGTGATTGTATTTTAAGTTAGACTTCTTTTTAATAGTGTTAACTATAATAGATCTTAATACAAAAAACATATACCCCTTAGATACTTTGCCTTTGTTAGATACTATTTTGTCAAAAAGATCCTCATATCTGGCTAACCTCAAATACGCCTCCTGAACAAAGTCCTCAGCGTAGTTAAAAACATCTTTGTTATTGCCAGAGATAGCCTTAGCCATCTTAATGTACTCTGCATGATGCTGAGCTAACATTTCTAACGCCTTATTTTTAGATCTATCCATAATTATATTTTAAAATTTTAAACTAGGTGAAACTTCTTTTTTTACTGAATGGTCTATTATATCCTTACCAGCTACAGTGAATGCTACATTACCAGCCATCATGCGTAAAGAAATAGGAGACTCTAATGAGGTTGGTCTACCTCCTGTCTCTGTCTCTTTCACTTTGACTACGTGGATATCACTTACCATCCAGCGATCTGCTGACTGAGTGTATCTGTGTATACTAACTACGTCGTCGGCTCTGTTTCCCCACTTACCACCGCCCTCTACGTCGGCTAAGCCACATGGAGTCGGTAATCCTTCAAATTCATGACCAGATGGATGCTTACGTCTTAAGGCTTCTGTTACAGCATGTGCATTTAACCACATTGTAATATTGCTCTCTTTGCAAAATAACCTCATCTCAGAGGCTATCTGGTAGTCGTACTCATGTCCACCTACTGATCTTAGTAGTGCTGGATCTTTAGTCAGTGAGTTATAAGGATCTACTAATAGACCATCATAGTTCCAGACGTCTTTAATTTGCTTAGCTTCTGCCATCAATGTCCTAGCTGAATAGAGCTTATCTACTTGTATTATTTTAAAGTGATCAGCGATCCAGTTTACTTCTTTCTCTATTGTAGCGTCTGGTAGTTTTTGTATAGGCTGTCCTGTTCTAAATTCTAAAAGCTTTCGAGCTATACTATAGTCAGTGTTCTCACTAGAGAAAATTAGCCATCTTAATTTATGCTTCATAGCATAAGCCATCATCATGTATAGTATAACTGTAGTCTTTCCTGTATTGGCGTGACCTACGCAAATATTAAAAGCACCTCTTTTGTATCTTAAGTATTGGTCAATTTCTTCAATACCCAAAGGTAAGCCTTGCTCAATCCTGTCATACTTTACATCATAAAGCTTCTCTTTAATTTTGGATATATCTGTAATCATTTTTAAGGGTTTAAGGTGAATAAAAAAGGGAGCTTTTTAAGACTCCCTTAGTTTTAATAGCCAGCAATTAGAATGGCAGGTCTGGCGTAGATCTACCAGCTTGTGATTGCTCACTCGCTACCACTTGCTTCTCTACACGCTCTGCAGCTGTAATTACACCATCAGTCCATACTATTTTACCATTACCGATATAAGACTTAGCCTCCTTAGCTTCTCTTTGCTCTTTGGTTTGCTCCATTGCTACAGATGCATTTTGACCATAAACATTAGTCTCATCGTTTAAAAAGACTGTGACGTTAGCCCATCCTGCCTCATTAAAACTTAATTTTTTTTTGTCTAATCCTACTGAAATAATTGCTCCCATTTTTTAGTTTTTAAGGGTTTATAAATATCGTCACTTTCTGTGACACTGCAAACATACGATAATTAAATGATAACACCTAATAAATTCGTAATTTTTTTAAATTAATTTTAATTTCTCTAATAAATCGCTAGACACTTTGTACTTAGACGTAACCTGATCTACAGTGTATTTTTTAGACTTCAATGCCGTTACTACTTTTAAGTACGCCTCACTGTTTTCTTTTAACTCAGCTTTAGCTGTTGTTGTATTAGTTGCTGGCTTCTTTCCATGCGTGTTAGTAGCATCACTGTCCTTAGTGTCATCTAAAAGCATTAATCCAGAAAGAGCATATTTTCTAGCATAACTACTAGACGCTCCAGTAGCTTGTGCCTTATCCATTCCTTTGCGATTAAGATCTAATCCAGCCTGTGCTTTTGTTTGTATCATTTTTTCACCATCAGTAACCAGAGCTGTAGCTTCTACAAATAGAGCTCCTCCTATTTCTATGATCTCATCTGTAATAGTTAAAAGGATTCCATGCTTATAGCAGATCGGTTTGGCAGCTTCTAATATGTCCTCAGCATTTCTGTAGGCATATTTACCAAAAGAGTTGTATTGACTTTTAGGTGCTTTTAATTCGTTTTGTACTTTGATTAACTTATCTATCATAATTTAAAGGTTTTAAAGGTTTATTATAAAATGTCTATTACGTTTCTTAGTACTTCTGACATTGATACTCTATTTTTCCAAGCATAATCGTCTAACTTATCTCTTTGCTCAACGCTCATCAATAAGGATAATCTGTAAGGGTTTGGGCTACTAGCTGTTTTATTTCTTTTAGCTACTCTTTTACCGCCCCAGTTGCTATTCGTTGAATTAGCTCCATCTATTTTCTTTTTTCCTGCCATTTTTTTAAAGGTGTTTTAGTAGCTTAATTCTACTAGGTTAAACATATAAGATAGTACTTCTATCTCAGATTTTTGTGACTTAATCATTTTCTCTATATCCTCAGAGTCTATGTTAGTAGGAATAACCCCAGCTAAATATAACTCATATTCCTCTAGCTTCTTGTTAGCAAAGAACAACTGTGCCTCTAGTTTGTCGGACGCTCTTAGAGCTATTTTTTCTGTAGTCATTTTTTTAAGGTTTTGATTATTATTATGCAAACATACAACCAATAAGTTAAGATACCTAATTAATTGCTGTATTTTTTTTTAATAGCTTAGACCAGTGTATATAGAATATATAGCTGACAGCTTAGTGTCGTATGTTTCGAAGTCTAGTTCTTTTCCAGAGATACAGTAAACGCTCCAGTAATCAGTTTCGCATCCATCTAAGAAAACATCATATACATTCCCTTTGTACTCTACCTTATAACCAGCACCACTCTTAGTGGTCTTTAAGCCAGCTCGTTTCATTACCTGAGTAGCTTTGTTGTAGTTTCTAATTTGAGACTGTAATCCTTTATACTTCCTGTAAAATGTGTCATAAACTTTCCCTGCAGGTAATGGATTAAGCATGTAATGCTCGTGTAATTTCTGTAAGTCAGTTTTAAGATTTTCTAATGTCTTCATAATATTAGTATGTTTGTTCCCTACAAAGATACACCTTATTATTAAACTACCAAACTTATTTACTAAAAATTTTGATTTTTTTTCAATTCAGCTAATTTATCTCTGTAAGTTTCAAAGATTTCTTGATATTCGTGCTCCATGAGTTTGAACACTTGCTTAGATTTTATAAGTAATGACTCTGCTAGTTCAGATCCTAGCTTTAAGGAAAACTCAAACTGTCGACCATATTCAAAGCGGTTACATTTTCGGCACTGGAGACGTACATTATCCTCACACCACCTAGTAGATAGTGCACCTCTAGAGATAAAGTGACCAGCATCTGACTCACTAAAGTGAATGCCTTTGTCACATGTTATACACTGACCATAGCCTTCAGAGTTTACGTTTGATCGTCTAATGTATTCGTGAAATGGCTTATCTATTTTAGTCTTCCAATACTTAAGAGTCTTTTTTTTAGCCATTGTTTTCAGTTGTAGAAGTTGATGGAGGCATAGGATAAAACCCTACTAAAAACCTATGCCCTTTACCATCATTAAAGTCAGTTAGTATGCTTTATTTAAAAACACTTTTAGCGACTATTTGTCACGTTTAAAAACATTTTATAAAAATAAACCTAAATTTAGTTGTATATGTCAGAAATTTTGTGTAACTTCGCCAAATCTTCTGAGTAAGACATTAAAACAAATAACCTACTATAGAGTCCAGTCTTTTTAAAGGATAACTTCTCTTAGAGTCCAGTTTACTTAAGGTTATTGCCTTTAGAGTCCAGCTAGGGAAAGGATGTTGTTTTTTATGTATACGCCTTAGCTATGGCTTTGTAATAGCCTTATATTTCTCTAAGCCACGAGATCCAAAATAAGCTATATAAACACCTAACAGTAAGCTCTTTAGGAGTTCAATCCATTCGCTAGGAACGTCAAATCTAGTCTCATAGAAATCTAAATATATTAACGCGACAGTCGTAACTGTTAAAAATATTAAACTCATAGGTCTCACATTTTTGCTTAACCATGAATCCGAAGTCATGTCTGAGTCCCATCTTTTTGAAACGCTCTCCATTTCTTGCATGTCTATCCGCATTACCTGCAAAGCAAACTCTCTCTCTGCTTCTGTCATGCCATTATCCTTATCGGCTATAGCCGCAATAGCTCCACTCCAATTACCACTAACTAAATTCCCTACTACGTCTGCAGCTTTCTCGAAGTTTATTTTTTGTAAGAATTTACCTAATTTTGTTTTTTTTGGTTTTTTATTATCCATCTTTATAATTTTGAAAATTCAGAATACTCCTTTTGAACGTCAAAGCTAGGACAGGCTTTGCTGCTAAATTCGTTGTGACCATGAATAGTAGCGTCTGGATATTGTAGCAACAAATCGCACAGTAAAAAATACATGTTATCCTTTTGATCCTTAGTTCTAGTATCCTTTGCTACCCATTTGCCCTTATCGTTTCTCTTAGCCTCTACGCCACCTACGTAAGCTATACCTATGGAGTTTCTATTTTCACCTCTTGTGTGAGCTCCCTGTCTTTTGATAGGTCTGCCTTCATGTACAGATCCATCTAGTCCTATTAAGAAATGATATCCAATATCACTCCAGCCCTTTCTAGTATGCCACTTTCTAATGGTATCTACAGACACCTCTTTGCCTTCTTGTGTAGCTGTACAGTGTATTATAATTTTATTTATTTCTCTCATAAATTTAATCGTTAAACCAATAAGACTTAATTCCAGTCCCTAAAGCCGTTAATATTAATGTTACTACAATACCGAAAAACCATCTACCTATTTTATAGGCGTACATGATAACCTCCATGTCTTTCCTCATTTGCTCTACTTCAGAAATAACTCCTATTCTAGATGTTCTTTCATCGTCTAATAGTGCGTCTGAAATGCGTTGTACCTTTTTATCTAAGTGACTAAGTTTGTCTCCAAATTCGTCCATTCTATCTCTATCCTTTTGATTCATGATTCTATTATTATGAGCATATGCCAACACTGTGCACAGTAGCTAAGGTGGTACTTATGTAAAATGTACCTGTCCCCATCCTGTAGTGCTTTTTTCCAATTAATGCGGTTGTGCCAGCTGAGTTACTATAACACTGGTCTCCTATTGCTGGAAAAGTGCCAGATCCATTATGATAGTAGGTTTGATTGAGCGATAATCCACAAGCTGTAGCCTGTGTTTTGTGACCTAGAGAGGATGTAAATGACGTAAGCCCAGTGGCGTCGTGATCATAAGAATAAAACTCTGACATACCATGAGGTGCTACCCCATTAGGATATGAGTCTGAATGTGTATTAATAGTGTCTACAGTTCCATCACTTGTGTCCTTTAATGATACATTCGCTAAACCAGCGGAATAGTAGTAGTTGTCATAAACTAACTCCCTTTTAATGCTTCTTAAAGATAACTGTCCAGACGATGGTACTGCCATTATTTCTCTATTTTATCTAGTCTATTACTTAATTCCTTATTGCTTTCTATTAATAGTCCTATGATCTTCTCATAGTCTACTGTCTTCACTGTCTCTCCAGACAGTAACTCCTTCTCTCTTACTAAAAATGGCAATACAGCCTCCACTTCTTGTGCTATTACACCTATCTCTGTCTGTCCTTCTCTACTTCCTGTATTCCAAACGTATGAAACGCCTCTTAATTTTTTTACTGTTTCAGTAGCATCCTCTAGAGTTTCTACATTATCCTTCATTTTTTGATCTGAGATAGTAGTGCTATAAGCTATAACATCACCATCTACGTGCAAATCACCTCCACTAGTTAACCTCATTTCTTCACTGCCTCCTGTAAAAAACTTAATACCTGCAGAAGCCGACTGTATAAACATACCATCACCTATCTCATCTAGATCACCTATACTAAATACACCACTACTAGTGTCAATATCTATAAACCCATCACCACCATCCTCTACTCTAAAGTTTCCATCTACTAATAGTTTATAATTTCCATCAGCAGCCCCACCTATCTTAGTGTTTCCGTTTTTATCTATTCCTACTCTAGTAGTACCTCTAGATCCAGTCGTGTAATTTGATCCAGATCCGAATTGCCATCCACCATTATAATTGTGAATTGAGTTAGTTTCAGCTACCAGCTCAGTCTCCAGCATTAAAGATCCAGAGTAGTTATTTACTCCATAAGCTTTGGATATTGTTACACCTCTGGACGCTGATGTCGGTAATACATGTAAGTTATTTTTAGGTTGTGTATTTATTCCAAAATATTTCTCTCCAAGAAAATAACCCATATCACTACCTGACTCATTTCTAAATGTAAAGTCATGAGATTGTAGTATCATGTCATCCGAAGTACAAGCTATAACAGCATCAGCTGAATTCATCTTAAGACTTAACGCGTCACCATCTGAATTGTAAACTCGAAACTCACCAGAGGTGGTAGCACCATCTGGATTCACATATACTGTAGAGCCCATGTCCGAGTGACCAGTAACGTCGAAAGCACCCTCTACGTTGAGGTTGCCTTCGATTATTACATGCTGTTTAAAATCTATTGCCATTCTATAAGTGTTTATTTAAAAACAGGATTAGTACTCTGTCTTGATCAAGTGCACTCTATACTGGTTAGTAGTTGGTGCTGTGGCAAATGTGACTATTACTGTGGAATCTGTAGGTCTTGAAACCTCAGTAAATACTGTCTCTCCTGTAGACTCCTCAGTCACTTGTACCATGATATTCTTAGTAGCCATGGTGTGAGTCACTGTTATTGCTGTTTGAGTCGCATCACCTACCAAAAAAGACTTGTGATTAGTTGCACCTAACACGTCTCCCAATACAGACGCTAATCCAGCTGGAGTCACAGCTCTAGTCGCGTCAGTTCCTGTAGAAGTTTCTGCATTCGTAGCTAACTCAACGACACCCTTAGCAGTTGTAGATGATGATGGTAGATTTCTAGTAGAATGAGACTGGACTACACCATCTGTCATGTTTAACTGATCAATAACAATAATTCCTGAAGTGTTGATGTCAGTGTCTGTCCCTATTATTGTGTTGTAAGTTCCTGAAGCCTGTGCTCCAATATCTGCAGGTGTTAACTCTCTAGTCGCTATAGTTGCGTTAGCGTCTGTAACGTGCCCTAACAGGTCTGTAGTTACATTAAGATCTAGATCACTGATTATAGTAGCTCCACTTAGTAAAGTCGTGTCTATGTCAATGTCATCACCAGCGTGAGCAGGGTGCTCGTAGTTGTTTGCGTCAGTAGCACCAGTGTAACCTAGATTTGCTAGTGTTAGCGTTCTGCTTGTGTGTCCTGTAACAACGCCATCTGTAAGAGATATAGTTTCCACCACGTCAGCACCATCATTGTCGATATCAGTATCTGTCCCTATTTCTGTATTGAATTCAGTTGCTACTGGTATGTTATGGTAGGTGCTTCCATCGTTAGTAAATTCCCATCTATCTGTAGTTTCGTTAAATCTCAAAACTGTATTTGTAGATGTACCTCTCTCTACTTCTATACCACCATTTTCGGAAGGCGTTCCAGCTTCATTAGAGTTTAATGTAATGATATTGTCTGCTAAATTGATAGTCTCTGTATTGACTGTAGTAGTCGTGCCTGATACTGTAAGGTCACCATCGACTATAAGATCACCAACTATCTGAACGTCGTCAGCTAATTCTACTGTAATAACTTCACCTGACTCAGTTACAGAGATGTTATCACCTCCTGATATTGTTACGTCATCAGTTCCAGATCCAGATCCTCCAGCCGTTAATCTAATTACAGACGTGTTTGCCGCTCCAGCCTCTACGCTTATGGAGTAAGTTGTGTCAGCTCCAGCTGGAATATCACCAATAGCGTCAGTTACAAAATCGTAAATTTGGTCACCTGTAGCTAATGCAGTTCCACCATTAGTAATAGCAGCCGTAACAGCTGTTAAACTAGGTGTAGCTCCAGTTTCACCAGATATAGAAATAGTGTTAGAGTTAGTAGTGCCTACGCTTTCTACGTCTCCATTTACTGAGTACCATGCAGTGCCGTTGTGCACCATTAATTTATCAGTAGCAGTATTATAGAATACCTGCCCCTCTGCCCCAGTTGGTGCTGTCCCTAGTGGGTGTAGTTTTACGTTTTGTATCTCATTACCTTCTAGAGATATATTTGCTAAGTGTTTAATTGCCATTTTTTATTATTTTTAAATTTAATTTATATATGCTTTGCCAGAAAATGATCCAGTAAAATTAATAGTTATGCTATTTATGCTGTTGTACACCACCTCACCGATCACTATAGTCCCAGCTGAATCCACTACTACAGCGTTAGGGAATTTATTTAGGTTGTGACCTATAGTCCATGATGCACTAGCTGATCCCTGATTATGCACGTAATTTAGATCACCCAAATCAGCACCATTATTAACAGATCCATCAGCCATGAGGAAGTCTGTTGACTGTCCTGTAGGCGTCTTGAATCCAGAAGCCTCTATGTCTACAGCACTAGATACCTCTAAGGTAGACAAAGACAGGGGCGTATTATTGCCTAAGCCATCCTGTATCCTTTTTAATACAGTAGTTAGCTCATCATTATCCTCCAGCTTTAGCAGAGCATCGTAAGTGTCCTTTATTTGTTGTCCTGTAAATGTAGCCATTTATTATATTTGCCACCCTCCAAAGGATGTATCTTTATTAGGTGAAATTTGATCTCTAGTGTTTGTAAGGTATTCTGGAAAATTATTAGGGTAGTTACGTAAATGATCTACCATTCGCGTAGCGTAATGCTGTGCTGTGTCTCTAGTAGCCTCTACCATCATGCTGATGTCTGACTTACTTAGCGTCTCAGCTGACTCGCTTGTGTGCTTAAAAACTCCTTTATTGTTAATGCTAAATTGACTAAACGGCAAAAACTCCAGCAATGAATACTGTGAAAGTGCTGGCTTAATGTGTGATATCATTAGAGTCTCATAGTGTCCTGTGAGAGTTGATCCTAATACATCAGCCTGTAGCTTAGAGTATAAATTACCTCCTAGTAACTCATGTATATGTATGTCCTGTGCGATCTCAATGTATTGTATTACACGATCAAAATCTAGGTTTCCAGATATTGGTGTATATCGCACCAGATCCTCTCTGCTAATAAATAATGCTTTACTCATTTTATATATTTTTTATCTTCGTTTTTTTCCTTTTGGTTTAACGTATGAAGGATGATGTCCCTTATCAGCTCTATCTATCTGAGCCTCAGCTACTCTCCTGTCGTTTTTAAAACGTCCAGATTTTGGATTAAAATTCTTTTTTCTTGCTTGTGCTATGTTAGCCTTTTTTACTCCAGTCATTGCTGATCCACCCCATGGAGTACCATCGTTTTTAGTTCTCTTAATGTAGATGCGTCTTTCGAATTTATGATAGCAGTTGACACCGCCTTTGTGCAGCCAAAGCGAATACGGCTGTTTATTATGACCTAGCTGGCTATTTACGCCATCAGTCTTCATTTTTAAAATATCCTCTTTGCGATATATTCTATTAGCTGCCTCCATGGCATTACAAAATGGTCTGCCTTTTTTAGACCTACTAGATCCATGCTTTCTAGATCCCTGAACGTAAGAATACCTGACTTTTACAAATTTATTGTCTTGTACGCTATTTTTAGATCTATTATCAGCTGGAGCACTTGTAGACATTGCTACGTTTAAAGTCGCGTTTAACATAGACTCGAAATCCTCATCCTCTGTCTCATTGTCGTCTACTCTAGCGTCTACACACTCCCATGAATCATCCTCTAGTTCTCCTACGTTTTGTAGGTACATTAATATTTCTGCCTGATAATCTGAGGTTTTACACATGGTCTATCTGTTTAAGTCGATATAAGCCTCTACAGCGTACTTAATATTATTTTTGATGTCATTGTGTGCTGAAAGGTTTTGATCCTCTCTATTGTACTCTTTTTGATCATCTGAGACATCCTCAGACTTCTTAGAGTCTTTCTCATCTACTACAGATGCATCTTCAGCACCATCCTCCTGATTGTCGTCAGTAAATTCTATAGGTTGTGATGTGATAAAATACATCTCAGGCACTTCACCATTAACCTCTAAAACCTCCGATAAGGAGTCTATGATTTCATCCTGAAAGTTTCTTATAACTGTAGAGTTAAATAGCTGTGAGGCTACCATAATCTCATCTGAGTTAGAAGCTAACCCATTACCGCCATCCTTAATACCTAACAGCATAGGTGATGTCACTCTGTGACCTACTAAAATCTTATGCATTGCCTCGTTTGCAAGATACTCATAGTGAGCTGGGGCGTCATTAAGAGAAATATCCTCTACTGTAGCCTGATTTTCAGCTGACTCGTTAAATGCGACTATTACTTTTTGTCCTCTTGATCCTGTTAATTTATTCTTAACATCTCTACTGATAGCATCACGCTCCTCAGATGAGGGCACTCCGTTGTTAAAATTAATAACCTTAGTTCCACTGAAGGAATTTTTAGCCTCATTAAGTAGGTAGTCTGAGATTTCATTTTCTAACTCACAATAAGGTAAAACTCCAGAGTATCCTACAGGTGAAAAATATGAGTAACCAGAGACGTATGGCTTAAGAATCATTAGCTCAATAATCTCTTTAGAGTTTCCAAATGTAGGGATCTTTTTAAGTTGATCAGTTGGTCTTTTGTTAACCCAATCAGGGTGATAAAAATAATTCATGATCACGCCATCTGAGTTCATTTTCTCTGGTCTTAAGGTGTGTATAGGAAAGTGTTTAATTCCTACTACCTTTCGATCATTGCCTCCAGCCTTACTGTAAATAACCTGCATAGCTGCCTGTCCTAGCATTTTACGCTCCAGTATAATCTTTTTAAGATCTCTGTGACTAACAAGGTCTCTAAGGTCTTTAACCTCGTTAGAATCGATCTCTGAGCCTTCTATGCATATCCCTTTTCCGTAGATGAGGTCAGATATAGACTTTATAGCTGCATTATTAGTAGCTGAATGTAGGTAGTTCTGGATTAAAAATGTATAATAGTCATTGTCATCCCCATACTGTACGTAGTCCTTATGCTTCTCCTCTATGGCTTTTGGAATCTCATAAGCCGATAAATTAATTACGTTTAAATTCATTAGTTTAGTATTGTGTAGTTATTACTAGTAGTTTGTTTTACATACTTATTCTCGTTTACTGAGAAATTGTTTAGGCTTTTAGATGTCGTTTGAAACTTCCCTTTATATACTATAGTTCCGTTAAATAATCCTTCTAAATTGTAAGACGTTTCGTCGATTAGATTTTCATCAAATACTAGCTCAGATAGATTTAAGCTTAATTTATGGTAGTACTTGTGAATAGTAGCCTGTGCGTATCCATCTGTATTATCAAATACAGCTACTGGAGTGTCGTGCCCATCTTTATAGATAGTCCATAAGATAAGAGATCCGTTCACTAAGCTGTCGTCCAGATTAATGTTAATTTTAAGATCCTGATTATCTACGCTATTTATGTCTAAGTAGTTCATTATACTGTGTCTTTATTTAAAAACAGTATTTCATACTTTATGAAACAAAAAGAGCCACCCTAAGGTAGCTCTCTCTCTTTAAAAAATGTATTCGAATTATACTCCTACAGTAACTGCGAAATCTGATGCGATTACTCCTGTATATTCTTTAGCAAAACCCTTCTCCATTCCTGCAAAAGTAAGCTCATATCCAGATTTATCACCCAAAGCTGCACCACTACTAGTAGTAGCGTTCATTTCAGCTCCAAACTCCTCACCCATTAGCCATACTGTACCATTATTATCCTCTATTAAGATATGTGGGCGTCCGTAAGCTAATAACTTCACCTCTTTGTGAGTTGTAGCGTCTTGTTTCTTAAGTGAAACTGTTAATGTTTGCTCTGCGAATGTCGTGCCATTCTCTCTAGAGCTCGTTAATGATTGTTCAAAATTGCTAACTCCTCTTAAGTCGTATTTGAAAGCGTCTGGATTGCTTGATGCGATACCTGTAACTGTTTCATCTGTAATGGATAAGTCTCCCATTGCTCCGAAGTTAACAAAGTATACTGCATTCAAACCACCTACACTGTCCTTACATCCTTCGAGACGTCCAGCTGTTATATTACATGCCATAGTTTAATATGTTTAAATTGTTGATTATTAGATAGTTATACCCCCCTAATTAAAGGGAGGCTTTAACTGTTTTTTAATTATACTACAGTTCTTAAGATTAATTCAGATCCGATAGCGTAGTTTACTGCTGCAGAATATCTCATCACCACTCTTACATTTTGTGATCCATCGATGTCAGCTAAGTCAATCAATTTTACAAGATTTCTGTCCGATTCTAAGCCGCAGCCGAAAAATAAATTATCCTTCTCTCCTGCAATCATAACTCCAGCACTTAAGCCGTTTGCTACAAACAATTTAACTCCTTCAAAGTCCATTGCAGTCTGTCCCACGTGGTATAAATCTTTATATCCTAAAGCAGCCTGAGCTCTTACGTAGCTACGTGCATCAGCTTGTGAGATATAGATAGATAGTCCTTCGTTTCCGTAGATAGTAGCTGGAATAGAATCCACTACAGCTCCAAGGGCTGAAATGATGTTTGATGCATCTGTAGCAGCTCCAGTCACGTCGATAACGTCAGCATCAGCTGTCATTAATCCTACAAGACCATCAAACTCACCAGATCCTACTGAATCAGTTCCGTTCCAGATATTTTGCTCTACTTTAGCAGCTACCTTAGCAGCTACATGTCCGATTAAGTAGTTAGCGAAAGACTTAGGCATCTCGTCAAAAGATGAAAAACCTTGCTCAATGCTTAACCAATCCTGCTCAAAATCAGCCTTACAAAGCTCTAAATTTACCTGAAAATCTTTAGGCTGTAAATATCTTTCTGTAAGTGTTACAGACGATGTCGCTGAAAACTCACATGATGCATCAGCGATTAGATCGCCTACTGCCAATTTTTGCATTACCTGCTTATACTTTACGTTTGGTTTAACAGTGATACCGCCCTTATCCAGAGTAGGTGCACTTAATAAACTAGCTGCTATAAAACCAGCTGCTTTGTCTCCAGCATAGCTGGTAGTGATTGACGTTGTTGTTGCCATAAAAAAAATTTAATTTAGATTAATTATTAATTGTTATTTATATACTTGTGTACTCTCTCCTGTATGGACGCTCCCTTGCGACCTATTCCCTGTCCAGACGCTTTCTTAACCTCTTTCTCTGGGCTATGAGTTAATCCCTTAGGAGTCTCCTCCTTAATTGGCTCTAATGCTGGTAGCTCTGGCTCTGCCATTGCGTCTTTTAATAACTTTTTAAGGTCATTAAGCTGACTCTCCAATTCTTTCACTCTTTCGTCTTCATTAGACCTATCCTTCTCTGGATCGATTTGACTAGCCGAATCCTGTAACGATTCACCAGCGTCCTCTAGCTTGTCTCCTACTGCGTCTATAACGTCAGCGACTTTTTCCTCAACAGCCTCAGCTACGTCTACTACAGCCTCTGCCACGTCTTCTGCTACGTCTACTACAGCCTCTACGACATCCTCTACTTTGTCTTTAACTTCCTCTCCTACGATATTTAGAGCCTCAGCAATTTTCTTAAGTGTTTCTTTTGCATTCATAAAATAGTGTTTTTTAAAGGTTTATACTTTATTTAAAAACAGTATTACTACGATTTTGTTTCAAAGCTGTTTACTTATTAAATTGAGAGTCGTTTATAGTTATTAGCGTCTCGCTTCGGTCTATTCTTGTTATGTCTGAAATAGTTCTAATATTATAGAGAGATCCGAATCTTTGGGGCTTTGCGTTAGCCCCTCCGAATTCGTTTCCTATTTTTGGATATTTTGCTCTTATATACATACTACTTAGGAGGTGTATTTTGTGATAGATTTACGCCAGAGGTTATTAAGTCACAATTACCAATTAAATCTGAAATTTCTCCATTATCAACAGGAAACTCCCAAAAGTGCTTTGGTCTCTGATAAGAGTCCAGTGTATTTAAGTCAAACACTTTACCTCTATTATACGCATCATCCATGTTTACCATATCGTGATCCCATAAAGCGATTTGATTTATTAAACCCATATCCAAAGGATCAACGCCTGTAAAAGTAGATCTACTGTTTATTATAAGCTTAGACGCAAACATATCTATTCCGTCGCTGTATGGCGTTTGAACAACATTCGCCATAAAGAAAGGGTATGGCTGTCCATTTATAGCGACTTCCCAGTTCATTCCGTCATTAGCAGCATAACCTCTACCAGCATACTTAACACCTATATGATTCCAGCCATCACTTAAGACTCCTGGATAAGTTATCTTAATTCCGTTGTTACGACCTGAAGGATGAAAATCTCCATACTTAATAATGAAGTCTGTAACATTTACTTCCATAGATATAACTCCACCACTACTCGCCTCGTAGTAATCTCTACCATAGTAAAAAAATACTTTACCCCCCATTGAATAAACAGGATCTTTGATCCATGCAGTAAGAGACCATGGATCTGCGTCACTCCAAGAAAACTCCTCAAACATTTCAACATTTGATCCATTTGTATAGGCGAATCCCCCTGCTAGAGAGTGGGTGTTAGAATAGGAATTCTGCTCAACGTTAACAGTAAGTTTAAATTCAGATCTACCCCCAAGTATAGTGGCTGCGTAGGCATCAATCTCATAAGTATTTTGCCCCCCCTCGACAAATTCTGGTGTTAAAAATGATATATAAAATCCATTACTATTGTTTTGCAATCCAAGCCAATAAGGCTTATCTACAAATCCAATTTCACTAGGTTTTATAGTTCCACCATTTAATCTTTGACTAAAATACTCCCCCTCCTGTACAGTAACGTTTACATCGTAAATTTGAGCCCCAAATTGAGCTATAGGCTGTGTTCTCTGAAATATTAGCTGCTTAGATACTGCAGGTATGTCAGAGTATTGAGATACAGATTCAGCAAATCCAATATACAGATTTAAAGGGTTTCCATCTGCGTTTTCGTTAGCTATTGCAATCTGACTGCCTCCATAGCTTTCATTGTTTATAGTTAATGTGTTGTCTTCATTGTATCTTAGAGATAATGTTATATCTGATCCATATGTATTATAATTGTCGCTTGAGCCATAAGTAAAGTCCCATCCAGAAAAATATATTTTACCAGTAGAGTCCCATAAAAACTCACTTTCTAACTCCTGAACAGCGTTACTGTTTCCAGTAGCAGCTCCACTGTAGTTAGTTCCAAAATAAATATCCGACTGATGTATCTCGTCTCTTAAAGTAAAAAGAAATTTTTCACCTGCAGAAATAGAGAAATCACTTTTTATAACAGTTAACGCCTCTACTCCATTAATTAAGCCAGCCTCTGAGTCGTCATGGTCGTGTACTATTGAGAAGTTAGGGCTCTTTATGTATCCATTAGGAAAAACAGCATCAGCATAACCCCCCATTTGAAGGAAAAACTGATCCTCAGATATTGGTGTGTTAGTTTTAGCTATTTCATTTTCACCTAGCACAGTATAATGTACTAATGTTAAATGCTGGTCAGCTCCAAACTTAATACCCATAGATGAATTAGCAGGAATGTAATTGTCTAGTGTTCTAATTATTGTATTTGAGCTGTCTACGAATCTAGATGTACCTCTATCAAAAGCAAATGCAGTGCTGTAATTACTAGGCAATAAACCCCCCTCGTTTGTAGGTGATTGAGATCCACTCCAAAGCCCTAAAATCAAATCCTGACTAGTTGGCATATTGAATCTAAACTCCTCACCTAAGTGTAGTTTGTTTATGAATTTAAACGGCTGACTATTTAATAATTCATCCTTAATAGATCCTACGCTTACGCTAGTGTCTGCAGTAGATCCGTAAGATACAGCCCATTTAAGTTTCTCAGCACTTAAAGAAGCTCCGTTTATCATGTTAGAGGCGTCTATAGTGATCTGAGACGCGTCAGCCATAAATAAAACTAGATCCTTCCCTATAACATTACCACTGACCACCTCGTTTGAGTCTCCAGTGTACAAACTAGTAGCGTCTATGGTTAATGTTGAATTGTCAGACATTGTCAATACAAGATCAGTACCAGATGAAACTCCTGACATTACAGTCGTGTCAGTATCTATAGCTAAGTCTGCTACTGGAATACGTACCTTAGTAGAATCTGTCATAGTTAGAGTTAGGTCAGATCCTTCAAGAGATCCAAAGTGTACAAATTTATTTTGATCTACACGCAAACTAGTTACATCTACAGTGTAAGATGAATTATCACTTAGCGTTAGTGTTAAATTATTACCATCTAGACTAAAGCCATTAACAAATGAATCATTTACAAGAAACCCAGAAGTATTACTAAATAAATCATTAACCTGAGAAACCGCATTCCCTAAGACAGAGCTTACAGTAAATCCGTTTATAGATGCGTTAGTAATTGGCAAAGACTCTATTATTATCTTTTTTCCGTTTCTAACTTTTATTTGTATATTGTTATTTACTTCAATAGCCTTTAGCTCGTTTATATTGTAAGCCGCCAGAACATTGTCAGATCCTAAAGATAAATCTCTTAAAAGCACTGATGATCCAGTAGAGTCTAATTTAAAGTCCATAGACTTATATTTAAGGTATGGCGATATAAGCTCTAGGTCTTTGTCTTCAAATACTCTATTATGTAGTATAGTTTGATATCTATAAACCCCTCCTTCAAGAGTGTCACCCTTTCTGACATTAAACAAACCTAACTCAGTGTTGTCAGACCTTCTTACCTTTTGGATCTCTGCATGTACATTTGTACCAGACACGATATCTATAGGGTGATTAAAAAACCACTTTACAGTATCACCAGCTAAAATGTCCTCTCCTACGTTTGATTTACCCTGATCTCTAGGTAGTGTTTGCTTATATACAAGTTTATTGTTAATTTTTAAGCGATACTCTAAGTCAGTAGAATCATCAATATTTTCAGCAGACACAGTAGTTATACCCAAACCTGAGATATTATTATCGAATTTAGTTGTCCCTGAGTAAGATATAGATGTATCTGGAGCTGGATTGCCTCCTAAAGATAGACTGGTCATATCACTAAATACACGACCACTAGGAGGTATAACTCCAGAAGCACCCTGATTAGCCTCTATAGACTGGTCTTTTAGACCTCCCCACATTGGAAAGTAGTTTGTATTACTACCTGAATTAGTAAAGAATACGTTTTCAGATCCTGAGGATATTGTGTGCTGATCACCTAATAGCAACTCATTAGAAGTGCTCTCTATAGATTTGTGGGATATAAGCTGATCCTGTTCCTCGTCATACTCAAAATGAGACAGAGTTTTAATTTCATTGTCTGAAATTTTTCTTTTTGATTCGTTTTCTATTTTTTTCTCTGTAGATACCTTCACTTTTGAGGTGCTCGTATTGTCAGGAAACATGTCATTAGTAGATCTAACCCCTACTATCTGTCTTATTGATGCCATTTAATTTATATATATTTAGTTGTTAATATTTTTTTTAATAAAATCTCTTACAAGATCTAAAGCACCATCTAGTACCTGATCGCTAAAATTCATGTCCTCTATAGACTCCTTTCTTAGCACATTGCTAAAAGCCCCTTCTATAGAAAATCCAAATACCTTATTGTCTTTTACGTAATCGTCCCAAATGTTTTTATCGTTAACCTTCATACTTACCATCCACGTTCCAGTAGGTACGTCTAATCCAAAACTCTTAGACTTATCCATGGCAGGATCTTCTACCAGCCACGACTCAAATACAGTCATTCCTTTAAGCTCTGTTTGATGCTCTAATGTTGCATTGTTTTGATTGCTATTCTTGAAAAACTGTTCAGCTGTCTTAGCTATTGTCTCCTTAGAGAAATAGATATAAAACTCCTCTCCATTCATGTTGCGATAAATAGGCTTGTCAGGTATTAATGCAGCCCCCATTAAGATCTGCTTATCCTTATCTACCTCAGCTAAAAGTACTGGCTTCTGGTCTCCTAGGGCTACCCAGTCTGACATAATGGCTGGTGACTCTACTAAGCTTAAAGCTTGCACTCCAGAAAACTCCTGATTTTCGTCGATTATTAGTTCAAATAATTTCATATATTATCTTTATTTAAAAACAGTTTATTAGCCTATAGATGCAATCGTCTCAGTGTTTCTCTGAAGCTCCTGACTGCTACTCACATCACTCTCTACCACGTATGCCCTCATGGGTGCGTTATTTACCCCAGCCACAGTAGATGCGATTAATTCGTCTCCAGCTGATGTACCTCCTATGACGTTAAATGATGGCGGTGCTGGCGGTGCTGACGCTCCAGCTCCTCCTCCAGAGCCTCCATTAGCTGTAGCTATATTTGATAGCTTCTTTTTAGATCCAGCAAAAGCCTTAATTAAGGAAGCTGCCTGTAGTGCATATCCAGCCATGGTTATTACGTTCCATGGAAAACCTATTTTAGATGTCTCTGCCATACCTCCAGCGATAGCAGTACCTACCTTAGCTCCTTCTATTCCAGCCTCACCCATAGCAGCCGATGCTTTCACAGCTAACTCAGATTTAATGATACCCATTTTCATAGCCAGCTCTTTTAATTGCATAGCTAATTTAAGTGCCATAAGAGCCTTACCCATAGCGGTCTCTTTCCCAGCAATATCTGCAGCTGAGTCTAATACTCGATACATGCCAGCAATACGAGCCTGTCTAGCTGCTTCCTCTCTGTCAGCCTTGTCTTTGTCTATCTTATCTTGTTTCGCGTCTATAGTTAGCTGTGCTGTATCTCTTAGACCATCATAGTGATTTTTAATTCTAAGTTTTAGCTCCTCTTTCTCAGTTTCAGAGATCTCTAACGCATCCAACTCTAGCAGGTGTTTAGCACGATCAGCCTCTATTTTCTCTAAAGGATCTAGTCCTTTTTGCCCAAACATTGCCTCAAATTTCTTTCTATTCTTTGCTTTTTGGATTGCCTCTTGTTCGTCGTATATATTGTTAATGTCTAGCTCAGCCTGTTTCCTTTCAGTGGCGTTCATCTTAATGGTCTTAAGCTCTGCTAAATGGCGTAATCTTTTACGCTCTATTTTCTCTAGTGCTGTCTGGTCATCAGTATCCTCCTCTAGTTTTTTAAGTTTTAATAAAAAGGCTTTCCTGTCCGCTGCAGCTTTTTTACCTGCCTCCTCATCTTTCTTAGCTTGCCCAGCTCTAAACTCCTCCTCTGCTCGAAATTCAGCCTCCTGCTCTTGTGTTCTACCAGACTCATTAATGCCTAAAAGAACCCTCATAGATTCAAGCTTAGCATCTTCCATTATTTTTCTAGATTCAGCTGCATATCTACGCACTAAAGCCTCACCCTTCTGTAATTGAGCACTAGCCTGACGTATAGCAGCTCTAGCTTTCTCTTTGTCTACTAGTCCACCTATCAATGGCACATCTGCAGCATCAAGCTTCATTTGATTAAATGACTTTGTAGCACGAGCCCCTAATAGTAGGAATTGAGTAGCTAACATTTTCACTATTGGTGCACCAGCATTAAATAGTCCTTTCATTTGAATCCATGCAGCTGAAGTTTTTCTTAGACCTTGATTAGCGTAAGCTATCCCATCAGTCAGCATTTGCACACTACCTCTAGCTAGCTGAGATATAACACCATCACCATCCTCTAAAGAAAGTATAAAGCCCTCCCATGCTGATCCTAATTTTGTTAGATCACCATCTAAATTATTTAGACGTTCCTCAGCCATCTCTTTGGCAGCTCCTCCAGCTTTGTCGAACGCGGCTGTCAATAGGTCTAATTGTTCAGTATTTTCAGCAAGTGCTATAAGAGATCCTTTTGCTCTATCACCTACTAACTCCTTAGCTATAGCTAATTTTTCAGCATCACTACTGGCATTTTTAAGTCTCTCAGACGTCATGGTTAGCGATTCTCTAAACGACAAACCTGTCTTCTGTGCTAGATCTGACATCACTCTCCTTAATTGAGTTCCAGCCATAGATCCATGTATACCAGTGTCTGCTAATACCCCTAATGCGGCTGTAGCTTGTTCTATAGGCACTTTAATTGTCTTAGCAATAGGTGCGACTAACTTCATAGACTCAGTAAATTTACTCATGTCTAGTGAGCTACTACTAAAAGACTTAGCCATTACATCTACCACCCTTTGAGTTTCAGATGTTTTTAAGCCAAATCCTCTAAGAGTTGCACCAGCCACTGTAGCTGCCTCAGCTAAATCTACCCCAGCTGCAGCCGCTAAATCTAGTGTAGCACCTGTAGCATTTAATATCTGGTCTGTAGTAAAACCTAACTTAGCAAACTCTGTCTGTAATTGTACTACCTGTAGTGCTGTAAAGGCTGTAGATGCTCCAAACGCCTTAGCGTCGTCTTTAAGAGCCTTTAAGGCTAGCGGATCAGTATCCTTACCTAATACGGCTTTAAGTCCAGACATCTCTTTAGAGAACGCCCTAGACTTGTTTATTACAGTACCCAGCCCACCTATAAGCATTCCTACAGCTACTACTAAAGCACCTACACCAGATGAAATCAGAGCCATAGTCATAGCCTTAATACCTCCTGTAGCTAAGTTAGCAGATGTGCCTACACCCTTAAGAGCTCCAGATAAGCCCCCAGCTGCAGCCGTTCCTTTGTTCATTGATCGTGCAGCGTTACTGCTTACCGATATGTGTACTTTCCTTATTTCTTTTGCCATTCTATCTTAGATTAAATCTAAATTTAAAGTATCTCTTTAATTCTTTCCAGTTTTCTGGGTATTTATTAAGCCCCTTAGCAATATCAATATTTCTCGATTGATGCGGCACTGAGTTTAGTAAAAATAATATAGTTTCTAACATATGCGTCTTTATTTAAAAACATGAGATATCCTATTAAGAGATCACGTTTTAGTGTAAATAAAAAACAAACTAGCTATTAATCTGTTTTTAAGTAAATAACCTTGCCGTAGCTGTAGATCTACGATTGTATAAAATCTACCAAACTTCTATAGCGATATGGTTGGATCAGCTACTCTAGCTACATTATTGCACTGGCTTTGACATTTTCTACGCCTCCACCAGTATTCCTTTGTACCGATCATCTATTTCATTCTAAATTGTCATGAGGAGGCAAAATCCTCTTTATTCTAAACTCTGAGTAAACTCTGCATGATTAAAACCTATAACTCCACCCACCATGTTGTAAGACAGCGTCCCAGATGGTGATATAGTAAAAGTGCCTATACCTCCATTTGACTCCATAAAAGTTATCTTTAAGTCGGTTGTTCCGTTATTCGTAACTTCCCAGTTTCCAGTATTAAACTGATCCAGTTCAGACCTACCTACTAAGGTTAAATCTAACTTAGACACTCCTGTAAGGTAGTTAGTCTCTATAGAGTTAATGTTATAGAAGTTATTTGATATAAGTAGCGTGTCTGCTAATGATAAGTTAAGGATTAATCCCTGTGGTAAGTGTGCGTTAAACTTCACGCGTCTTTTATCCTCATCAAACATCATAGCTGTAGTGCCTCTATAGAAATTGTTCCATAAGCCCACACCAGTCCTAGTGTTAGATGTATTATACTCGTTTAATTCCTCACCAAAGTATAAACCTACTAAGCTGTTATCAGCTGTAGGCACATTGTTGTTTGTATTAAAACTATTTGAGGGTGTTGTATAGCTGGTTATAGATGTAACTGTCTGGTTATCAGCGAAAGCTATAGGATCAGCTCCTGTCTGTCTACATAAGTATGTAAATGATGGCTTTGTGCTTTGCTCAGCTGCCTTTAAATCGCTGTAAAGTAAATAGGCTACGTTTGTAAGGGTACTGTCGTCTAAGTCTGTTAGAGGCTCTACAGGTATTCTTTGATTATCTACCTTAAGCTTATATTCAGATCCAGATAGCCTAACTCCAGAAGTTCCTTGTAGCTCATAAGATAGCTCACCATACTGATCACCATTAACTGCCAAATAACCTAATTCTAAGGCTACTTTAGGATCAGCAAACTCCATTTGCATAGATGAGTATACATTCGGTCTATTAACGTCATAGGCGTCTACTTCTATGTATTCTGTAACATCCTTAAGCTGCCCCTCTGACATGAAGTGATCAAAGTGTTTAGTACTAATATTAAGAGCACCATCCACCTCAGCTACTATATTAAACATTTTAAACAAAGACGATAGAAAGTCTATAATCTTCATTTTTGGCATGTTTTTAGATATTAAAAAAGTTCCAGCTGTACCTACATTAGCTACACCATCTAGGTCATAGTCTTGCTGACCATAGTATCCACCCGTTATACCTTGTTCTTCCTCCTCATATACCTCTAACTCTAAAACTACCTCTATATCTACCGAGATAGATCCTGCAGACTCTGCAGTGAATGTATATGTCGCTCCTTCCTGAGCTTGAAATTGTGTCATGTAGTTTCCAGACACGTCTCTAGACCTTATCTCAGATCCGTTCTCGTACATTTTAATAACAACATCACCAGTCCATATACCTCTGGCTGTTATTTTGTACCTTTCATGCCCATCTGTGTTGGGAGTTCCTCCAGTTCCATTAAAGACTAAGGATGCATCATTACGCGTCCAGTGTCCAGAAGGAGTAGCTCCTCCATTCCATACTATTCCAGTTACTGGTGCTATCAAAGCCTCGCCAGATCTCTCTTTGTCTGTTTGATGTAACATTAAATAAAGCTCTCTCACATAGTTGTTAGTGAAAGCCCCTGTAAAATTGAAGCCATACTTACTCTCTATTTCATCTAGCAATGTACCCACTGCCATAGCACCTACCACGTCTACGTCTTTGATACCATAGTCGTCCGCAGGTGTAGTGCCACTATAGGCTATATTTCTGGCGTTTTCTATGCCTAATGATGAATCAGTACTATGATACACATATCTCTCCTTACGTGAGCTTAGAGGAAACATTACAGGTCTTTTGGTTATGTTAGACATTTCAGTCTCAGCATCAAAAGTAGTTTTATCGTATGTGCTTAAGTCTAGACTACTTAATCTATCTACACCAATCTGTCTAGCTAACTCAGATAATTTACCTATGAATGTAATTTTATAGCTCTGAGCTACACCCTTACTCATTCTAGCTCCTTCTACTCGTATGTTACCTATTTTAAATGTAGTATTATTCATTAATAGCTTAGCTGGAATTAACTCCCTACTATCTAAGCCATTTGTTATATCAATGTTATAGTAATGCTTAAAAATTCTATTATTTTTTTTCGAGGCAGGTACTGTGAATGACCTACTAAAATCTGTAAATAGTTTTTTAGGATCACTCATGTCCTTAACCATAGACTTAATAGATATACCCTCGTCTCCAAAAGTATCTAAGACAGGCACTAAGGCAGGATCTACGCCTAAGTTATTAGATGCATTCCATAGGACAGCATACGCTTCCCAGTTGTCAATAATATCACCCCATGTCTCTCCAGTAGCCTGTGCCTGAAGCGTCTCACCTACTAATATTTTTAAAGGTATTTTCATCTATCTCACAGTGTTTATATATTCAGAAGCACTCTCAAAAGAGATCGAATACTGAATTAATTTGTCATTTAAGTGATTCTTTTTTTCTAATTTCTTTGTCTTTATATTAACTGGTATGGCGTTTGTTGAAAAATTAGGTATTGTAGCCCACACATATTCACTCATAACCAGCTCCTCTAGCTGTTTTACAAAGTACTGATCTAACCAGTCACTATTAGCTGTAAACATTTGTTTTGATCCTGTCACTCGCTTTCTAAAGGCGTGTTTCCCATTTTGGTTATTCAGTCCACTAATATCAGCTACATTCCTGTTAAAACCATCACTAGACACCTCTATAGTCTCCATGTGCTTTAGTGTGAACGGAAAGCTATTCTTAGCTCCATGCTTATTCACGTAATGCACCACGACTGGCTGATCGTCTTTGTTGCTGGAGTACTGAGGTGTAAATGATAACCCTCCAGAGTTCCATTGATTACAGGTAGCCTCTTTTGCAAATACCTCAGCTAATATAGCTCCATTCTTTAGTGAGAATTGATATGATGCGATGGTGTTTCCTATAGGGAATGTCAGAAACTGAGCACTAGACTCACTAGTCAAAGCCAAAGCTGTAGCTCCAGTTTGCACCCCTAAGAAGTTTGTTGTCTTGTACGTCCACCCTAGCATATCCTGAGGCTGCGTGAACACTTGAAAGTAAGAGCTCCTTCCTTTTGAAGTAAGCACATTATAGTCCCCAGAAAGATCTACAGGTAGTGCTACAAAATCAGTAATTCCTGTCTGACCATTGTGCTGCAAACCTTCTGAATATAAACTATAACCCTCAGATCCTAAATAAGTCTCTATATCTGTAGTCAAAGCTCTATCACTCATCTTTGTCTCCACCCACACAGCACCTGTATTAAATGCCTCAGTATGGCTACAATTATCTCTAATTAGTTCAGCGATCTCAAAAGTAGCCTGTCCTCCAGACACCTCTTTCTCCATTATGTATGTAGCGTTTATAGGTCTATCGTCCACTTTGTGACCTGTCCAGATCCTTAGTTCTAGATCTACAAATGACTGTGCTGTCGATAATTGACAGTAAAAAGGTGATCTTACATTAATATTGCGTACTGCTGCCATGTATTTACTTTTTTAATTTTTGTGCTTTCCTTAATTGTTTCTGTATCTGGTTAGCAAAGTTATTAGCTATATCGTCTGCTACTGCATTGTGATAAGCTTTCCACATTGATTTATTTCTTTTTTCTAGGGGCTTTGTAAAGAAGTGAGACGCCTTAATACCTTTCTCATATATAGACTTAGCTATAATGAAAGCTAATTTTTCAGATATACCCTTTTTTTTACACCATTTAGTTATTTCTCCAGTAGGTACTGATGTCTTTCCATTTCTAAATTTATTCTTTGAGTTTCTATTCTCTAAATAATTACTCTTAGATCCTTTTACACCCTCATCAATAAACTTACCATAGTCAGCCATCTCAAAAGTCAGGCTAGGCATAGCAGATCCTCCTGTGAATCTACCCTTGATACTTCTATTCATTTTACCATCTACATAGCCCTTAAGGGAGCTGTATAGCTTACCAGAAGCTTTGTAAGAGGATTTCTTACCTCTGACATTCCTACCCTTAGTTAAATTACTTTTAGCCTGTTGTAGCACGTAACGCTTATAGGCGTTCATAACCCTACGAGCTCGTGGATATGTGGATGTATTCTTAAGTGATCCTATATTTAACAAAGGTCTAACGTGTTTCTAATTGCTACTGTAAAATCTAAGCCCACTCCAGCTAATTTATCCTCAAACCTCTCAGAAAAAAACTCTATAGAGACGTTATCCTCCTCTACCTGATAGCCCTGCTCATATAGATCACCTCTCATCATCATCTGGATCGTTTTAGTAGCTGCAGAGAACATACTATTAAGCACAAAATGCTCGTTATCATTGCCGTAAAACTGATCAGTTTGCTCACTCTTAGACTCATCTACTACGTCTAAAAACAGGATGCTCATATCTACATAAGCCACACCCTCACCGATACGTGCTGAGGTCATGCCTACATGTGCTAAGGGGAATATATTTTTTTTAAGTAAGTCCACCTCAAACAGATCGCCAAAAGTGACCTGATTGATAAGCTCATTATTTTGCAGCTCATCCTTTATGGTGTCTGTTAGTTTAAAAATGTTATTCATATCTATTTATTTTTTCTATATTGTGCTCTCTCTAGCTCTACTTTCTCCTTCTCAAACTCTAAGAACATTAGAGCCTCTAAGTGATTCATTCTAGTTACTTCTCCATACTTTGTAGCAATGCCTCCACATAATGCGTATATCGAGTTAAACCAGCCGTATTTTTTGCTGAATTGAGCTTCTCTACTGTAGTCGTGATCCTCTCCACCTCCTGTGCTGAAAAGTCCTCCGAAACCAGCAGTAACTCGTTCACGATACTGTAAAAAAAAACAATAGCAGCTGATATCACTCCTATGGGTGCTTTTTTCATTACATGATGCATCTCAGGGTTTGCTTCATACCCATCTATGGCGTAGATGCTTTTAAATTCCTTAGTTATAGGTCTAAACATAACAGAAGCCGCTTTGTGAAAGTCTTTGCTATCTTTTAAACTATCCTCCAGATCCACAAACTCACCTAAACTCATGCTTTGTAGGTCTGGAATAAATCCGTATCTAACCCCATCTAACTCAAACCTGTCAGTAAATGGTACGTTTTGCTGTAATGCTACTAATATCTCCTCAGAGATCTCTCTAGCATCCTTCATAGGAAACTTAGAGACTGTCTGTAGATCTATGTCACAAAATATCTCTATAGTCTTATGTATAAAGAATTCTTTGTCTGTGTCTTCATTGTTTATCAAAGCAAACCTCTGGTATTGCTCCAGAGTTATGTCATTGATGTGTGTAGGTACTGATATATTCATTATTAGTCTTTATTTAAAAACATTGTATAATAGAAAAGGACATCACATAAGTGACATCCTAATCATTCAAAACAAAACAAACTTCTTTTTATTTATATCAGGATCTGTGTAAAAAAAATCGTCTGATATATTTAATTTTTAGGTATTTTTATTGTGTATGTAAAATATTTGTATTATCTTTGTCATGGTGCTCTAGTTTCACCTGTTCTGGTAATACTCTAGCAGCTCATCCTCTATGTGTTCAATCATAGGGTATGCTAGGTTTCTTGTAACGTCACACCCAGCCTCATCATATACTACATAGTAGTCAAGCTCTGGAGGTGATCCACAGTAGTCATAGGATTGCTCCTCTCCTTCAATTATACGAGCCTCTATGTGATAGTTAGCCTCATCGATTTCTAATTGTATATCTATATCTAATCCTTTCATTTGTATTTAATTTAACAGTCTTTTGGGAGGCTATTACCACCTCCCTTAGTTAGTTGTTAGTGTATTTATTTTGCTAAAAAAGCGGCTATATACTTAAAGAAGTGCATAACGTCTCCATTAGCGAAGTCTATTTTAATTAGGTTAGTCTTAGCTTTGTCCTGAGTTCCTTTGTCAGCACTTAATAAGAAATCTATAACAACCTGTAAAGGTATGAAGTTCGTTCCCCATTCAGCACCCTCCACCTCTAGGATCATCTCAGTGTTAATGTTTTTTTCAGAAATTAAAGTATTTAAGTAATTTTTCATTTTGTTTGTTTTAATGTGGAGGTTATTCCCTCTCACACTTCAAAGATAATACTTATTTAGATACTGTGCAAGTTTTTTTTTATTTTTTTTTAAAGATCAACAATATACTGATTAGTTAGCCAGTTCTCAAATCTGTTTTGCTGCATAGATCCTGTTAGCTGCTCTCCTCTATTATTGTAAGCCTGAAAGAATCCATTTTCAAAGTTTACATTTATAACACCCTTTTTAGTGTCACAGATAGACATTGATCCGTTTTCCTTTGCTATCATAGCGTCCTCGTTAGCGTATTGTTTTAATGCGATGTTAATTTCTAATGTAGTCATTTTGTTTGCTTGTTTTGTGGTTACTTAGTTGCAACAGTACAAATATAAGGAGGATATCTCTACCCTCCTAATTTATTTACACTTTTTTTTAAAAATTAATCCCAGTACTCTGGAGTCCCTACGATCTCGCAAGCTTCGTGAGTCATGCACCACATTTTAAAAGGCTTCTCATCTATGTTTTTAAAGTCCTCCTTAGTATAATCTGCATACGAGTTGTAAACTAGTCCTTTTTTTTCTAGTGATGAAACCACACCAGCTACAGATTTTGTTTTAGCGTCTGTAGATAAAAAGTCAGAATGTCCGTTCTCGTTTTGCTCTTTTTTAATTAATTGTAATACTCTTAATTCTTTTGCTGTTACTGTGATCATGTCTGTTTGTTTTGATGGCTGCTTAGTTGCAACACTACAAATA
>TARA_R110001592_G_scaffold19847_2_pt1 | contig 32608 bp, 42 predicted proteins | sample TARA_R110001592 | Tara Oceans TARA_R110001592 (sample SAMEA4398387) | marine metagenome | biome: Polar Biome; feature: [SRF] surface water layer (ENVO:00010504); material: water (ENVO:00002006), including particulate matter (ENVO:01000060) such as... | depth 5 m | reverse complement strand
TCTGTTGGAGAAATAGTGTTACTACCAGGAATAATATAATATCCAATGTTGCGTTCAACAATCTCTTCCCAACTATCTACATCTTCAAAAACAGGCTCACATGTATCACCTATGTGTAAGTATCTCTGTATACCTTCCGCAGATATATCAGCATACACCTCAATTTCAATTTCTGCTTTCATCTTATTACCTCTATTTTATTCATTTTTTCTCCTTGTTAATTTGGTGCCCGGAGACGGACTTGAACCGTCAAGACCTTACGGTCGGCAGATTTTAAGTCTGCTGTGTTTACCAATTTCACCACCCGGGCGTTAATCTTTGTTGTTATGTACAATAAATGATAGGCTCATATCTGCATAATCATCATCTTCCCATACATCTTGTGTATCACATGGTACAAATTCTACACAACCGTCATCGTTAACCATTATAATAAATAGGTCTCCAACACTAGACTTAATGTGTTCTAGTGTAAGTTCTTTATCCATTATAATTGTTCCATTTGGTGTAACATCAAAGTGATAATCTAAAAATTTCACGTTAGGGTTCCTCTTTACATGCATTGTGTTTGGTCCGCCCTCCAGGATTCGAACCTGGGACCTACGGTTTAGAAGACCGTTGTTCTATCCAACTGAACTAAGAGCGGATAATTCCTTTATTGCTTAAGATGTTGTTATAATAACATCTATAGAGGATAAGTCAACATTTATTTTAGATATTTTACCCAAAAAAAAAGCACTCCGTAGAGTGCTTTTTAATGTTAAGTTATTAACTTGGTTTATGTGTTGTAAACATATTCAACTGTTACTGTCGCCGCACCTGCAGTGGCTACTGCCGCTGTTGATCCGTTTGACTGTACAACGTCTAGTTGTAAAGTTGTACCAGAAACTAAAGCCTCCATACCTAAATCAAGTACATAAGTACCAGATACAGTAGGATCAGCCTGAGCCGCTGTTACATAAGTAGTTTCACTACCTTCATCATCAGTAATTTTAAACCCATCCACAGAACCACCTGACCAAGGAGTTGTGACTTTAATCACAGCCTTATTGGCAAAATAGTTTCTTCCTGTTACACTTGGAATAGTACCAATTGTAAATACAGAAGTTGAACTATCAGATGTTGCAGTTGCTCTAATGATACCATCATCTTGAGCTACAACGGATGCATCAACGTATGCTTTAACAGACTGTTGTGTAGGAACAAGAGTAGCACTATCGCTAGCCATGTTGTCTTCATCAACGAATGCTGTTACAGTAATTGTACCATCACTTAAACTTGCAAATGTTACAGTACCTGCTTTAAGATTAGCATCTGCTAATGTTAAATCACCTGTACTTGAACCAGTTGCTGATGTTGTTGCAAACTGGAATTGGTCAGAACTTTCGTCCCACCCAAAGAATGCATTATCATCGTCGCCTCTTTCAATAACAATACCTGCATCGCCTGACGCTGAGCCAGTTCTGCCTGTACCAAGTTCTAACAATGTGTCAGAAATTGTTGTGTTAGTTGAAGAAACAGTAGTTGTTGTACCGTTAACTGTTAAGTCACCTGCTAATACTAGGTTAGTTGCATTAAGATTTGTTACGCCACTTAAAGCACCACCTGTTAATGTTGCAGTTCCGTCTGTGATACTTCCACCTTGAACAGCACCTGAGAATGTTCCAGCAACCATACCGGTTAAACTAGAGTCTAGGTTTACAGTTAAAGTATCTGTTGCACTAGCGGCTGTAGTAATATTAGTACCACCTGCTATGTCAACAGTATCTCCACCTGCTACTGTTTGTGAACCTGAATCACCTGTTAGTGTCCATGAAGTAGAAATACTGGCTGTTGAAGCCGCTGTAACTCTACCCTGAGCGTCAATAGTAAGTACTGGTATCGATGTTGTGCTACCAAAAGAACCTGCACTAACGGCAGTATCATCTAGTGTTACTGTTAAAGTATTACCAGAGCCTGCTGTTGTTAAACCTGTTCCACCTGCTATTTTCAAACTTTCTGTGTCAAAATCAATTGCTAAACTTCCAGTATCAGCATCGTCTGTAAAAGCCAATGTGTTACCAGTGTTTACTGCAAGGATTTGGTCGTCAACGTATTTTTTAACTGATTGTTGAGTTGGTACTAAAGTAGCACTATCTGAAGCCATATTGTCTTCATCAACAAAAGCAGTTACAGTAATTGTACCATCACTTAATGATCCAAACTGAACTGTTCCAGAAGCAGTTACACCAACAGCACCTGTTAAAGATCCTGAGGCTAATGTAGCCGTTCCGTCTGTTAAACTTCCACCTGTTACTGCGCCACTAAATGTACCTGCAACACCACCTGTTAATGACCCTGAAGCCAAAGTTGCTGTTCCATCAGTTAGTGATCCACCTGTTACTGCACCACTAAAGGTACCAGCAACACCACCAGTAATACTACCAGATGCAATGCTTAAAGCACCGTCTGTGATAGTACCAGCAGTTGTAAATCCGCCTGCTGTCATTGTTCCACTTACTGTAGGTGCATTAACTAAACCAATAGTAATAGCATCGTTTGAAACAGTTGTTTCAATTTCGTTACTAGTACCAGCAAAGTTTAATGTTCCACCAGTTGTGAAGGTGTCGTTTGTTCCGCTGTCAGCACTTAATGTAAAGTCAGATGATATACCTGCAATCTCAGTATCAACGTATGCTTTAACACTTTGTTGTGTTGGCACAGCCGTTGCTGAGTTAGTAGACATGTTATCTTCATCTAAAAATGCTGTTACTGTTGCACCACTGGCACCAGTAAATGAAGCACCTGTGACTGCCTGAGCATTAATGTCGCCTGTTCTTAAATTACTTTTTGTACCTGTGAAAGTGTTTGAGTTTTCTGTAGCGTCTGCTATGAAAACAAATTCACTTGCTGAATCATCATAACCAAAGAAACCTTTCTTTGCCGCTGATCCATCATGCCAGTTGAATTTAATACCTCTATCTAAGTTGTCGTCTGAACTAATGCCAGGATCGCCTACTTCAAAAATAGGATCGTCAACTTGAACAGTTGTACTGTTTACTGTAGTAGTTGTTCCATTAACTGTTAAAGTTCCTGAAACTACTGCATCACCAGTAATGTTAACCGTAGCCGATGTTATATCGTCTGAGTTAAGTGTTCCACTAACTGTTAAATCATTGCTGATTGTAACGTCTGCGGGTAAACCAATTTGAATTTGGTTGTTAGAAACGGTCGTTTCTACTTCGTTCGAGGTTCCAGCGAAAGTAATTGTATCAGTACCTACTGTTACTGTGTCATCACTTCCATTGTCTGCCGCAATAGTTAATGCAGAAGAAATAGTGGCTGTTGAAGCCGCTGTAATTCTACCTTTTGCATCTACTGTTAAGACAGGTATAGCAGTTGAACTACCATAACTAGCCGCACTAACACCAGTATTATCTAGTGTAGTGGTTAACGTAATGTTTTGACTACCATCAAAAGATGTAGCCGCCGCATCAACGTCACCGTCGATAGTTATTGTTCTGGCAGTTGCTAATACTGTGGCATCTGCCGCTGTACCAGTTAGGTCTCCAACAAATCCAGATGTTGCTGTAATTGTTGTACCGCCAATAGCCGCTTTAGTTGTTCCACCAATGACTGCGCCGTCTATTGCGCCTCCATCGATATTAACACTATCACTAGCCTGTGTTGCTATAGTTCCTAAACCAAGAGTTGAACGGGCCGCTGATGCATCTGCACTAGCAATTAAACTAATACCAGTTGCACTTATATCGGTAGATCCAAATGTATTTGAGCCTGTTGTATATAGAATCTTATCTGCCGCTACTGATGTTAAACCAGTACCACCTTTTGTTACAGCAATTTCAGTACCTGACCAGGTACCTGCTTGAACTGTCGCAAATTCTACATCTTCCAGAGCTGAACCGTTGTCTTTAAATTGGAATTTGTTATTGGATGAATCGTAAACTACGAAGCCTCCACTCTTTCCAAGTTGAACATCGGCGGCTATACCTTTGATTCCAAAGTTTTTAATATTCGCCATCTTGTTACTCCTTAAGGATTATTTTTATCAATATTGATGTACAAGAACATACCTTCGGTATGCAAATTATACAACTATATTTATCGTATCTGAATGGTTATTGGGGGTTACGCCTAGACGTATGTAACTGTTATAAGTCCTGCTCCGAGTGTGGCTCCGGAGTGAGTAATTTTGGCTCTAAGTGTGAGTTCGTTGTTCTGACTACTTGGATATACATAGTTAGGATTAGCAGTATAAGTACCAATAGTGGATAGGTCACTCTCATCACCTTCCATGTACGCATTAATATCACTAGTGTCTCCTACTTCAACAATAGGTGTTGTGCCTGAGAAGTTTGCGTATGCTGTAGTTACTTCAACTGATATGTCAACAATCCTTGCACCAGGTGATATGTTACCTAGTGTTACTGTTTCAACACCACCAAAGCCTCCGCCTGGTGTTGCTAATGTGTAAGTTAATGTTTGAGCATCAGTTGCCGCACTATCCTGGTTACCTATTTCAACCCATGCACTACCGTCCCAAACAAACATTGCCCACTCATTGTCTCCAGCATCAGTAACATAAGCCATGTCACCTACTTGTGGACTTAATGAATTTCTTGCTGATATAGTTGCTACCACTGTTGTGCCAGCACTTCTAACTCCATGCTCAACATATAGTCCTAATGGAAATTGTCCATTGTGTACACTTGTTAATCCAAAGTCAGCAATTGGTGTGCCTACTTTTTCTTCTAAGTCAATAGCACCGCCATCTGTTCTAGTAAGTCTTAAAAACTTACCTGTACTTGCAACTGTACTTGTTGGTAGTCCAGTTACACTATTGTCTCCTGCAAAAACTACACTTGCCTGTGCATCTGCTTGTACATTAAAAATGTTTATAGCATTACCACTTGCTTCTGTTAATTTTAATTGTCCAGTACCTAATACTTCTGTAGTTAAGTTAGTTATGTTTAAGGCATCAAGAGTTGTCTTAATGTCTGTGCCATTAGCAATACCGGCTCCATATTGTGCATTACCACTTGGACTTGATGTAACATTAATTAAAGCATTACCGTCTCCAGTATTAATGTTTGCACTAAATGGAATGTATCCACCTAATATACCATAACTGTAATCACTAGTATCTGATGTAGCAGTAGTTGGTACAGGTGCTTCTGTGGCTGTAACAAATGTATTTGATGCACTTGTAATATCTGTAACAGCATTTGCAATAGTTGTTCCAGTAACTAAGGATACATTAACACCGTTAATTTCCATTTTGTTGTTTATAGTAGTTGTAGCATTGGCTATATTTCCTGTTGCTACAGAATTTACTGCGTCCTTAATCTTTAAGAACATTATCTTACCTGTATCTGTAGTAGTTAAGTCGCCGTCTGTGTCAGCATATATAAAACTACCTATACTTCCTGGCAAAGCAGGATTAAAATCTATAATTTGGTTTTGTGGTTTAACTTTAAATCTATCAGGTCCAGGCCCTACATAACTTACAACACCGATTGTTCTGGAGATTGTAGCCGCAGTTGCCTTTTCATAAACACCGCCACTAGTAACTACAACAACATCTCCTCTAGCAAAGCCGTGTGCAGTTTTGCCTAATGGAAAATGTTCTGCTGGATTCATGTATTCGAATCTGCTTACAATGTTTGGATAAAAATCTGCACTAACAACACTTGCTGGAAGTGGATCTATCATAGGCATGCCTTCACCGTTTAGTGTAAACAATACGCCTGTACCTGGTACACTAAATATTGGTGATCCAGTACTACTTCTAAATACGTTATATCTATCGATATCTTCTGCAATGGCTACAACTGTTGTAGTACTCTTACTTGTGATTGAAACTATCTGGAGGCATTTTCCATCCTGTGATCCTGCCACCCAGTCTCCAACACTTACGTCCATGCCGTTATATTTTCTATGCTCTCTAGTCTTATGTGAACCATGTGTATATTCTGTAACTGTAAATGTTAAAGTATATTGATATGGTTTTGCTGAGCCGCCACCTGACCACCAAGGATCGCCTTCGCCATCATTGTGTTCCCAATTTTTATATGCTGATGCTACTGTAAAAGAAAGTTGTAAAACCTTTGCTGGTTTATAAACATCTAATGTTGAATCTGCACTCTTTGTGAATATTGTTTCTGCCATTGTTCTTAGCTACCCATAATGAAGTATATCCAAGCATGACTTGTTTGTCCAAAGCCACTGCTTGATCCTGTTTCCGAACGTGTCAAACTCATTGTTACGTTTGCACTCCCTAAACTGCCATGCGGAGTACCAGTACCATCTAATTTTAATGTGGTGTTAATTGCACTCTGTATTTGGCTTTTAATATTATACTCCGTTGTGGATTGACTAAAACCATATGCAGTTATTCCTAGAGGAGGTCTATTATAGTTACTTGCAAAGTCTACTATAATTTCGCAACTGTTTGATGCCGCATTATTAACTGTAACGTTTCCTAGATTAGTACTTTTATCACTAATACCGCCAACACCTTGAGCAGTATCTATTGCTCCTGCTGATGTATAATATAATTTAAAGTATTCGTAACTTGTTCCGGAGCCACCGCCACCACCACTTATATTAGTATGAGATACATTAGTAATTCTACCTTGTGCATCTACTGTAAATACTGCTGATTTTGTTGAGCTTCCGTATGTTCCTGCTGTTGCGCCTGAGTCTGTTATGCTGATAGCACCACTACTAAACGTAATGCCTGTGCCACCACTTAAATAAGTCTCTACATTCGCATCACCATAATTGCCCGATACACTTGCCAGTGTGCTTGTTAAGTCTACGTTTCCTGTTTGTCCAGTTAAACTAATTACATTTCCTGATATTGTCATATCCTGACTATCAGTTTCAGATGTTATGAATGAACTTAAATCTGGTGGTGTAAATGTATAAACACCTGTTCCGTTGTTGTATGCTAAACTACCACTTCCACTTGCTGATGCTGTGGTTACACTAAAGTCTGTTAGTGCCGCGCCACCGCCATCTGAACCTGCAGGTCCTGTTGCCCCTATTGGTCCACGTATGTTTCCAACATTCTGTGTGCTGGAATTACTATAAGTTAGTGATAAATCGTTACCGGACAATGCAACTGACGTAATGCCGTTACCTGCCGCTCCTGCTGTTCCTGTTGAACCTGCTGGTCCTGTAGCACCTGTGCTACCTGCTGGCCCTTGAGGTCCTGTGGCTCCTAAACCACTTAAATCTACAGTAGTACTATCATATTCTAAATTACTTCCACTTAATGTTAGTGATGGTCTACTTGTTAAATCTGTAAATAGTCCGCTTGTTCCAACTGTGGAAAGCGAACTTGTATCTGCCTTTGTGGCAATTGAATTTGTTATTGTTGTACTAAAGTTTGCATCATCACCTAGTGCCGCGGCTAATTCATTCAATGTATCTAATGTGCCTGGAGCACTACTAGTAATTGCCGCTACTATTGTTGACTGTGTTGCAAAGCCTTGTGCTGTTAAGTATGTACCAACATTGCTGTCGCCATAGTTACCACCGCCAGTTGCTATTGCAGTTGTTAAATCTACTGTTCCGCCATTAGTTAATGTAATTACATTACCACTAAGGCTTAAATCTTGTGTATCAGTATCAGTATCAGTATCAGCTGAATTAATCCATGCTGTACCATTGTATTTTAATACTTGACCACTTGTTGGACTTGTAATTGTTGTATCAGTTAGTTCTGATAACGTATCATGTGAAGTTTTTAGTACACTTAAATCTATTGCATTACCGCCACTAATACTAATTGTACTTGTGCCAGCATTCCAACTTAATGTTTGGCTTCCGCCTCCACCACTTTGTGCTACCCAATCATAGTCTGATCCATCATAACTTAATACTTGTCCAGTAGTTGCTGTACTTGTATTAAGATGTACGTCAACATTTGCATCAGCATAACTTCCGCCACCACCACCTGTTGATGTAATGGTCATTGTATCTGTACCAGTATCACTTGTTATACTAATACCTGAACCAGCAACAATATTAAGTGTATCTGTGCTAGTCTCTGCTACTAAGTTGGTGCCATTTGCATTAACTTGTCTAAAAGTTTTTGTTACTACATCTGTATCTAAGTCTATTGTAACTAATTTATTACTAGAATCTGTTGATACATTAATATTAGTACCACCTCTAATGTCTAAGTCATTTCCTACTGTGGTATAAGATGTAGAACCATTAGTAACTATAAGGTTGCTAATTAGTCCTGAGACATTTGCTACACTTACATTACTAATTGCTGAATCTACTTGTGCTTTAGTATATGAATCTGCCGCTAATCTAAAGTCAGCCGCTGGTGTTGAGCCTAAGTTTTGAGCATTTACGGCTAAGTCTGCCGTACCTCTAAAGTAAGTACTAAACACTTGTGAGTACTTATTTGCTGAATTACCTAAACTATATAAATTGTTTATTGCAGGTTGAGAGTTTGCATTGGTTGTAACTGCTGTGGCTATGTGAGCATTAAAGTCTGTTCTATCAGTCTTACCAGTAATGTCTGTTCTAGCAACCCAGTCTAAGTTATTAGATCCGTCTGTTGCTAATACTTGCCCTGCTGTTCCGTCTGCTACAGGCATAATCATGCCAGCAAACGTTAAATTTGTTGTGACAAAACTAGTAGTTGTAACTGTTCCGTCTGCTATAGATGTATTATTAGAAGCACCTACTACTTTGAATGTTGTTCCGTCATACAGTATATTGTCTGATCCATTTGCTATGTTACCATTTGCATCTGCAACTAATACTGTATTAGCATTTGCTGTGCCTAATGCTATACTTCCTGTTCCAACAACCGCATCAATAGTAATTACATTATCATTAAGTGATATTGTAGCATTTGAACCTGCTTGTAGTTTATAAAACTCTAAGTACTGGCTATCGTTTTGTTTGTATAAACCAACGCCATATGTACCTACGTTTCTACCTATTCCAGTTACACTTGCATTGGCGCTAACTGCCGCTGTCTCATTTTTAAATGAGCCTGTAGCCGCATCATATACTAATATCTGATTATCAGCTATGCTATCGATGTTAAATGTTATACTGTCGTGGTTTCCAATTGGCATACTTATATCCTGCTATGTTATAGCAGTATTTATCACTTTTGGAAGTTTTTGGCTGTTAAGCAGACATGCGGATATATGCAATAGAGCCATAATCCGTTAAGTACGTTGTTCCATCACCTATATAAGACCTATCCATCTTAACTCTTAGGTATGTAAAGTTGCCACTAATGTTATATGCTTCTGTACCAGTGAAGCCTGTTGTACCAGTTGTTGGGAATGTTTTATGTCCACCAGCCGCTACACTAACGCCACCTTGGATCTGTATTGCAAAGTAATCTGCATCTGTGGGTGTTAAAGATAATGTTCCTTGTATAGTAATTCTACCTTTAAATGCCGCATACTGTATTGCGATAGTGTGCATACCATCTGAGTAGCCGTAATAACTGTCACCTTCTACTTTTTCTGTAGTAAGATTCATTGTGGATGCTGTTGATCCTTGCACTAAAACTGATTTTCTATTAATGGTCATACTTGTATTTATCGCTTTTACGGAATTTTGATTGTAATAACTCTTATAATATTTTTAATAATGTTGCCTTTCTGAAGTTTAATAAAGAATTGTACATCATCTATATCTTTTTCGTTTAAGTAAGTTAGTCTAGTATTGGTTTTGCTGTCTGCAATATGTGATACATTCTCACCTAACTCTTCAAAGTATTTATACCATTTACTGCTTTGATGCGTTTGAGCATAAACATTGCTTGAACCATATAGTTCTGCAACTTGGGGCCAATCCCATACAATCTTTGTATCATACTTACCAAAGTATTTGCTTGTTCTTATTTCCCATTGCTCTAATGCATAGTTACTAGTATCATTAACTTTTTGTAATGCTTCACAATGAGACTTACTCACAGGACCCATTATTAAATTTACTTCTTCGCCAAATATATACATGAACTCTTCAAATGCATCTAATGTTTTAAAGTAAACATGCCTAGTATAATTATGAACTAGTTTCATATGCTTACTACGGAAATCATCGTGAACATATCTAACAATGGCGGCAGACTTATCTACATCATAGTTAATGCTGTTATCCATTAGCCGAACTTTAAAAGGATATTTGTTATAGTAGACTTTATCAGAACCTATTATCTTATGATTACTATACTTCTTTGGGTCTAGTGGTTTCAATGTTCACTACTCCATCTATATTCTTAACAGTAATATATAAGTTTTTCATATCCTCAAACAGTATTTTCTTACTTAAAGGCTTTTTAAGTTCATTCTCGAACAATCTTTTTAAAGGTCTTGCTCCCATTGTTGGGTCGTATCCTTCGTCTACAAAATACAAAATAGCACTTTTGTCTAGCTCTATTTCAATATTTCTCTCTTTTAATTGAACGTTAATTTCTTCTACAAGACGTTTAACAATTTTTTCAACAACAACTTTATCTAGTTTGTTAAATCTAATTACAGCATCTAATCTATTTCTAAACTCTGGAGTGAAGAAACTTTTAACTGCCGCAACATCTGTATCGACTTTAGTATTTTTACCAAACCCAATCTTAAGTTTCTCTGCATCTGCGGCTCCTAAGTTACTAGTCATTAACAATACAACATTTGTAAAGTCTGTCTTCTTACCTGTGGCTCCTGTTAAATGTCCATCGTCCATTACTTGTAGCAATACTTGTAACACTTCTGGTGCGGCTTTCTCAACCTCATCTAATAGTAGTACGCAATTAGGATTCTCTTCTACTGATGTAAGTAATTGTCCTTGCCCCATTTTACCTTCAGCATGTCCAACATATCCTGGAGGAGCACCAATCAGTTTACTTACACTATGACGTTCTTGGTACTCTGACATATCAAAACGTATTAGTTTGCTTTCTAATGCTACTGCTAACTGCTTTGCACTTTCTGTTTTACCAGTACCTGTTGGTCCTACTAATAAGAAACTACCCACTGGCTTGTTCTCTTCTCTTAATCCTGATTTAGCAACTAGTATACTTTCAACAATACTATCTATTGCTTCGTCTTGTCCGTATACTTTTGTTTTAATTCTTTTATCTAAACTTTTGTATCCTTCTGTGCTATCAACATCAATAACGTCTTTACCAATCTTACTCATCTTGCTTATAACATGCAGTATGTCATCTTGTTGTACTTCTGTTTCGCCTCTGAGTTTAGTTCTGGCTCCTGCGGCATCTATAATATCTACTGCTTTATCAGGAAAGAACTTATTCTTAATGTATCTATCTGCTAAGTCTACACTCTTCTCTACCATTTCATCTGTGTATGTTACATTATGGAATTCTTCAAAGTAAGGTTTAAGTCCTACAGCAATTTTAATTGTATCTTCTACATTAGTGGGCTCAATGTCTATACGTTGGAACCTACGCATTAATGCTTTGTCTTTTTCAAAGTGAGTTGCATACTCGTCATTAGTTGTAGCACCCATAGTAAGCATCTTGCCTCTTCCTAATACAGGCTTTAACAAGTTTGCTATATCAACATTACTACTGCCAGCACTACCGGCTCCCATAATCATATGTATCTCATCAATAAACAATATTATGTTCTTGTTCTTTTCTAAGTTATCTAGTACAACTTTGATACGTTCTTCAAAGTCTCCTCTATATCTAGTTCCAGCAAGTAAGGCACCAATGTCTAAACTGTATACAGTTTTCTCTTTAAGTGCATTCGGTACTTGACCTTCTACAATTTTTAATGCTAGTCCTTCAGCAATAGCAGTTTTACCTGTACCTGGTTCACCAATTAGTAATGGGTTATTCTTTTTACGTCTAGCAAGTATGTGAACTAAATCATCTACTTCTTCCATTCTACCAATCAAAGGATCTATATCACTATCAGCGGCTTTTTCATTTAAGTTAATTAAAAACTCTTCTGCATCTTTCATTGCATCGCCAACAGTCTGATGCTTAGTTAAGTATTCAATAACTTTAAATCTGTGTATGCCGTTAAGTTCTAGTAAATATCTAGCATGTGTATTCTCTTCTGATAGAATACTAACCAGCAAGTCCATTGCGTTTACCTGTTCTCTAGAACTAAAGATTACTTGAGCAAATGCTCTTTGTAATACACGTTCAATACTAACAGTCTTTTTAGGTCTACCGTCATACGGTACTTCGCCATGCAGTCCATTATAAACTGTATCTTTTAAATATTCCTCTAAATCGTTTCTTGCAACTTCCCAATCACAATCAATTGAATCAAGTATTTGAGTTACTTCATCATCTTGTAACAAACACAAAGTTAAGTGTTCTAAGGTTACATATTCGTGTTGATTATCAGTTGCAAAATTAACTGCACATTCTATTACATTATCTACGTTGTTGCTCATACTACTATTTACATCTCCTTATCAATAAAGTTGCCGAATCTTTGCAACTGTTCTTCTGTTAAATTTGGGGTAGTTACATCTACTATTACAAATAGGTCTCCTACACGCTCTCCTTGGGGGTTTGACATACCTTTTCCTTGTAATTTTAATCTGCTCTGAGGAGCCGAATTTTTTGGAACTTTTACTTCAAACTCTTTTCCATCTAAGTGATGAAACCTCACAACTGTACCAGTGATTGCTTGTATGTAATTTATTTGTACTCTAACAAATAAATTGTTACGTTCCCTTCCCCACTCTTGTGGTTCGTGTACAAACACTCTGCATATTAAATCTCCAGCTGGTATGCCTTGTTGTTGTATTGGACCTTTACCACGCATAACAAACTTACTGCCTTGCTCAGTTCCCATTGGGATAGTTAGTTTATATTTTGCATAGCCTGTATCAATTATTTTCTCTGTACCTGAATATACTTCTGCTAAGTCTACATGTACATCACATACTGCATCTGGGTTACGTTGTGGTTGTCTTCTTTGCTGTTGAAAGCCTCCACCAAATATGTCGCTGAATATATCTCCAAAGTTGCCTTGCTGAAATGGATTGCCTCCTTGCCCAAATGGGTTTGGATTATCATACTGCTGTCTTTTATCTGAATCGCTTAATGTTTCGTAGGCTGATTGGATCTTTTTAAATTGCTCTTGGTCACCACCTTTGTCTGGGTGATGTTTACTCGCAAGTTTACGAAAGGCTGTTTTAATTTCCTTTGCATCTGCTTGTGGTGAGACACCTAATGTTTGATAGTGATCCATGACTTAATTATACACACATGTTGTATGAAAGTCAAGTTAAAACTAGGCTAGGTTATCTATTAAATCTAAGATGTTTTGAACTGATTGAACATTGTCAATTTCATCATCTGCAATTTCAATGTCAAATTCGTTTTCTAATGCTAAAACCATTTCAACTGAATCCAAACTATCAAAGTTTAAATCGTCGAATAAATGTGCATCTTGTGTGACTTTATCTATATCAATACTTAATTCAGTAGAGATAAGTTTTTGTACTCTTTCTAGGTTTGTCATTTAGTCGTCCTTATTACCAAGTCCTGGTAATAGATTTGTAATACTGAATGCACTCTTAGTTTCTTTTACACTAGGTGCTGGTCCAGTTGGTTCAACCTTTTCAGCCTCTATGGCTTCGTTTTGATTGTCTTGTCTTTCTTTGTTTTCTTCTAACCAACCTTCTATTCCTTTAGGAGCAGTTGCTTCTCTATAGTAATAGATTATATCTTTCTGTTGGTTAATATATCGTTTGATATCCTGTAAGTTTGCAGACATTTTTTCATAGCCTACTGGAGTCATTGCAAAGATAACAAAGTCTCCATCTAGCATAAGTTCTACTTCTGCTATTTTTTGTTGTAAGTTACCGCAAACTTCAATTACTCCGTTACCATCTGTTAGTTGTTCTAGTTCTATACGTTTCTTGTTTTCATCTCGTTGAACAACTCTTTTAGTTGTACCGTCTTCTTGAAGTACTTGGTCGTATGCAAATCGTTCTGTAGTATAGTACCACTTGCCACCTGATAGATTTTGCTTACCTGTTGCAGGTTTGCATGGTGTGTTAGTTATAACTTTCCAATCTACATCATTTAATTGTATTGCTGATGGTAAAGGTGGTGAATATATTTCCACTTCTACCGTTTCAGTTATAACTTTAACTGGAGGTAAAGGTTGGAAACCAGTTGAAGCACATGATGTCATGATAAATGCTAGTGCTAAAATTGATGCTGTTTGTAATGTTTTTCTGTTTAAAATATCCATTGTAATAATAGTGTCAGTAGCACTCCTTTCGAAAATGCTATCCATAAGTATGTGTAATCGTTAATATCGTATTTGTCTTGAAAGTCTTCAACGTAGTCTTTGTGCCATTCTATAGCATCTGTTATTTTTTCTTTAATCATTTGTTCTCTCCACTTCGTTTAAATTAGCAACTTCCTGGCTATCTTCTTCTACTGCTCTAAATACATCTTTAGTAGCATTGTTGGCTCTGGTTTCAATCATGCCTGGTCTTAATCTAGACAGTTTAGTAAAGTTATGGTCAGAAAAAATCTTCTGAGCTTCTTTTGCCTGTCTTTCCCACTCATTGGATTTAACTGTAAGGTCTCCAATTTGTGCTATTTGTCTGCTGTTACTATCTTCTAAACTTTTAATAGTTGATTCGTTAATATCAGCCGCACTCTGTAATGCAACATTGTGTTGGTTAAGTACGTTAATTTGAATTTGTTGTTCTTCTACCTGTTTTGTTAACCCATTAACTATAAAAGTATGAGCTCCATAGGCAAAAAGTAATGCTATGCCAACAAAAGGTAATGATTTAATAAATGCTAACATGGTTTCGCAACTAACACTTGGTCAGTAGCAGGGTTGTGAAATACAATATGCTTATTGATTGGAATGATGTTTAAATCTCCTCTCATGCTTTCTAATGTACTCACTAAAGTCTTATCCCAATCGTAATCTATTGCCGCTTCGGATATGCCTGCTTCTTCTAGTGTTACCTTTCCTTCTCCAAATTGTACAAATTCTAGTTGTACATTATACTTATAGTCTTTAATTGTTAAGACATTGTTTTCAAGAACACAATCTTTAATAAAAGTATTGTTCAGAATAAAATCTTCTATTTCTACAATTTTCATATTCTCTTCCGCTTTTGTTTTTTGTTCTTTTGTTTGGTAAGTCTCAGGTGATTGCTTAATAATTGTTTCAAGCATAGGATCACTTAGTGAAAGTTCTGAATCAGATAGTAAAGGTTTAACTTGCCAATCAAGTTTACCACTTACATTAATAATGTCTTTGCAAAGGTTTCTTAAGCCTTCTAACATACCTTCTTTTCTATCTACTTCAACAAACACCATATAAAGATTATCTTCATTTGGGTTTGGAGTTACTTCAACATCTCTGTGTTCATGTATACTCTTTGAAATAAACTTTGCTAAATCTTCTCCTGCCTCTTTTTCTGTGACATAAAATCCTATAACTGCTATATCTTCTTTCTCACCAGTCTTTGGTTCAAATTCATCGACACTAACTTTGTTTGTGACTACACTTTTAAGGTCGCCATGCTTTAATGCTTCTTTTATCATAGTAATGGTTCCTCTTGTCCAGGTACTACCATGTTAGGATCTGGATTAATATTAGGTTGTTCTAATGCTTGGTCTTGAGCACTTTGCATTGCTTCTAAATCAACATAACTGTCTTCAGCCGCTTCAACTTGTTCTCTGCTGAACTCGTCCACATAACGTCTTGGCATTTTAATTTCAACTATCCAAACTGGATTGTCTTGTTTCTTTGCAACACGTCTTGGATTCATGCCTCTAACTTTAACTTCTGTATCTTCTATGCTTCTAATAGGTCTTGATGTTATAAGGTTGTCCTTATACATCTTAACTTCACAGTCGTTTTCTTTTAATCTCAAAAGTCCTTCTGGATCAGGCATACCTTTATGCTTGTACATCAATGCAACTTCTACAAAGTATCTACCTAACTTAGGTCCAGCAATTACTTCGCCTTTATCCCAATTCTTGTATGCATATAAGTCAAAGTTGTCAATTACGCCTTCAAACTCACATAACATATCTAAAAGAGTGTTAGTCTCTGATATCTTTTTTACGTTGTCGTTAATAATTTTAATAGTCTGCATGTTATATATTTCCTAATTACATGTATTTATGCAAAAAGATTAAACTGTAGCCGTTTTTTAAAACAGGTGTTTAACATATTGGAGCCTATACTAAATATTTTATGTATTATGATAATCAACCATACAAAAAGTTGTAGACAAACATTACATCAACCGTATACCGTGATGGCACAATCCATGCACGGTTTTTTTATGGCTCAACCAAGGAGACGACTATGTCAAGAAGGAAAAGAAAAGAACGTCAATTTAAAACAAGATTTAAGGAGAACACTAATTTGAAAGTAATAGCAGGAGGTCAAGTCGAGACTGTACAACGACAAAAGAAAGTAAATATAGTTCCACGTAACTTTAAACAAGACGACTTATTAGGATTATTATCCGATTCAAACAAACCCATAGTATTCGCAACAGGTCCAGCAGGAACTGGTAAAACTATTGTGAGTACACTATACGCAATCAAGCAATTTAGAGAAGGCAGATGCGATAAGATAATAATTACGAGACCAGCAGTAAGTGTAGATGAGCAACACGGATTTTTGCCAGGTACACTAGTGGAGAAGATGGCTCCATGGACACGACCTATAATGGATGTGTTTGAAGAATACTATCACCCCAAAGAGATTGAATACCTTGTCGAGGAGAACAAGATAGAAATAGCGCCATTGGCATACATGAGAGGTAGAACATTTAAGAATGCAATTATACTTGCAGATGAAATGCAAAATGCTACCAAAGAGCAGATTAAAATGTTATTAACAAGAATAGGAGATAATAGTAAATTAATAGTTAATGGAGATTTAAATCAGCATGACCGAGGCTATGAGACCAATGGGTTAAAAGATTTTTTACAAAGGCTTAAAGAAAATAGGTCTGGTATGATGGGTTTAATTGAATTTGATTCTAGTCAAATTGAAAGACACCCGGCAGTTAGTGAGGTACTTAGGATTTATCAATCCGAGTAAGTAACTCTCTTAACACGTTCTGACACAGTTCGCCGAATTGGGAGTCCTCTATATCATATAAGTCTCTCATTCGGTCAACTGCACTCTGTACCGCTCTCAGCGGATCTGGATTTCCTCCAACAACATGTTTCCAAACAAAACCGCCTGGTTTAAATTCTGGTTCTTTTAAAATTTCTTGGATATTATCCACTTTGATTTAATATCGATGCAATGTAATGTTTACCATCGCCTTGACTAATCAACGGATCTACTTCTAAGTTAAGTTCTTTTACTGCTTCTTGAATTTGATGTGTGTTATAATCTACTGTGATTAATCTACCTGGTCTTCTTAGCAATCCTGTTAGTTCATAGAATGCTCTGTTTAACATTTCTTGATATTGATTGGCTTCCATGTCGCCAGCAGTAGGTACAACAAAAGGTAAACTGCAAAATATAAGGTCTGTTCTGTGTTTTAAATCGTCCCAACCTTCTGTACTCAACACATTATGGTTAATAGTTATATCTTTATATTCAGCATAATTGTCCCAATCTGCTTGAAATATTTGTTGTTTAAAATTCTCTATTATAGTGACTTTCTTGCCTAAGTCTAAATATTTTTTTGCAAGGGCTCCGTTACCTCTACCAAACTCTACAAGAGTGATGTCATAGGCATCTTCCATATAGATGTCTAGAATGGAGGTTATTGCGGAATCATACGAATCTATTAGCATACTTTTGTCCTCATTTATGTATGTATTTAACTTAACTACTCGTATATCTTCGCTATAATTGGTTTAAATAATATTGCTAGTTTAAAATTTAGGCTGGCATTTAAGGGAGAAAATATGGATATGCTGAAAAAAATTAGCGATTGGGCTAACAGTTTAACACAAACAGGTTTATCCTTACTAGCACTAGGAGTAGTACTCGAAGTACTATTCAACGGAGTCGGAATTCCATTCTGGCCTGACATTAGTGTAGTCGGAAATATAATGGGCATACTAAAAGGACTATCCTCAGAAGGATTGCTTGGTCTAGTTGGTGTCGCAGTATTATATCATCTCTTTACCCGTAAGTAGGTGAAGTAGAAGAAAACTTTGGGAGGCTCTTCGGAGCCTTTCATTTTAAAAACAAGAAACTACAACACAGACTTCCTTAAATTATAACTGCTTAAAGGGGTAATTATGTCTAAGCATAAAAGGAAAGTGAGTGCCTTTAAAACTCTCACATGGCGAGTAATCGCATCAACTGATACATTTCTAATCGGCTGGCTTATTTCAGGTAGCCCGACTATTGGTATGAGTATTGCTAGTATTGAGATAGTAACTAAATTGTTTTTATATTACTGGCATGAAAGAGTTTGGGAGAGCCAAGCCAGAAAGTTTTAAGTTACAGGAGTGTAAAGCATTACGGAAGTGCAAGTGTCATAGACATAGCGGTTGGGTTCGACTCCCAATGCACTCCTCCTAACTTATAACGTTATCAAATATGTCTTGAAAGTCTTGTGGTGTAAATGTAACAGGGTGGCTAATGTATGCACTATCTTGTACAGCCTGTGCTATGAACCTATCCTCATGTTGTTCTTTGTAACGTTCCATTAAATTGTATTCCATAATGTAATGTTTGAATACATATATTACTGATTCTAAATCTACATGCTGATATGTATCTGGATTATATTCTATTGTCTTTGCAATCACAAATGGTGCAAACAAACAATTTAGTTCTCCATGAGATAAGTCTGTGTTATTTGCAATAGCATAAGTGATTGTATGAATATGTCCTAGTCCACAATCCATTGCCTTACTACCTAGCAATCCTACAATAGCCATATCCTCACGCCATTTATAGTTTATTTCTTGTATAGGTAAATGTTTTAATGCTAGTTGTATACCATATAAAGCACTACCCTCTGCTATAGGGTTTCTTAGACTGCTTGTCGCTCCTTCTAAGCAATGGCTTAAGGCATCGAGTGCCACAACAATGCTAATTTTTTTAGGTAAAGTTAATGCCAATGTAGGGTCTATTACAATAACATCTGGTTGTACTCCAACGTCATACACACTTTTCTTTGTGTGGTCTGGTCTTACAATCATAAATCCTTTTGTAAGCTCTGTGCCAGCATAAGTTGTAGGTACTAGTATTAAGTTAGGTCTGTTAGTTAAGTTGAAGTATACTACTGCTTTGGCTAAGTCTATTACACTACCGCCACCTATACCAATAATAGTATCTGCTTCGCTTTGTTTGAATGCCTCTATGGCTTTATTAACACTTTCTTCTGTTGGGTCTACAAAAGAATCTATGTACATAACAGCATCATCAAAACGTGCATTGTCTATTACATGGTTAAGTTTGTCTTGGTCTATACTGCTTGTAGCAATTACAAAGACTTTAGACATTTGTAATTCGTCCCTAAGGTCTTTAAGGAATACATTGAATGCATCCTTCTCTATAATTATGTCTACATTCTGTTCTTTAAATCTCGCCATTTTTCTGTAGAGCAATCATAAAGTGGTCTTCTTCAAGATCCGGTCTATCCCAATTTGTGTTAAAGTATTTTTCTGTGTTGCAGTTCTGTGCTTTGATCCATGCATCTGTACTGCGTCTAATGTTTGCTTTGTTATAGTCTGGTATAAGCATTACTCCGCCTTCTTCTAATGCCCACCACCATAACTTAATTGTTTCTGATATAACCATTTCAACTGTATTAGGACTTTGCTCTAGTCTCCAAGGCAAATTCACATATACTAAATCATATGGACCATCTTCCTCTATTTGTTTTTGATTTACTTCTAATGGAGTTGTGCTGTTAAACTGCACACCGTCTAAGGATATATCCCTGACTTTTAAATGCTCATGTAAGTCTAGTTTATGCTGAACACCTTGTGGGTGTAAGTCAAACACATCATGTAGATGTATTTTAACTTCTGTCATTGCCCTAATTTTTTCTACAGTACTTGCTTTAGTCTGCATAAACTCGTTAATTAGTATTTGGCTTTCGCTTAATGCACAATAATTCATAAGGACCATATAACTATCCTTACCTAACATTCTGTTTAGGTCCTTCTCCTCGAGTAGGTGCATTAGTATTTTTTCAGTATCTGGAAATCGAAAGGCTTAACTGTTTTAATCTCTATAGGGTTATCATTTATATCAACACCTATAAAGTGTGTTGCAGATTTTTTTGATATACTTTTTAAGTCAAAAGTCTTTTTCTTTCTAGTTGTGGTTTGTGTGCCGTCCTCTAATTTTGTGATAACTTCATCTTCAAACCATACTGTTAGTTCGTAATGCTCACACCACAAGGCGTGCCACCAATCTTTTATACGTTCTAACATGTTCTCTCCTCTATAAACTATTCATTTGTAATTCAACAAGAGTTGCGGCTAAGTTAATCTCAGGATCTGCAACTGCAATACCTTTAGCAATACCATTACGGATGATAACTATTGCTTGGTCTTGTTTCATTTCTGTGTCACCCCACAGATTGAGGTTACGGTACATAAATTTGTACACTTCTTCATATTCTTCAGGTCTAGCCTGTCCAACAATCATTCCTCTTGCTTCTTTGTATTTACCTGCTTTAAACAACTCTATAGCACTGAGCATCCAATCTGATGTATTACCGTCGCCTTCTTGTGGTTTCTGTAGTACGCCATCGATTACATTCTGCTGAGTAAGATTAATTGCTTTACGCAAGTCTGGATACGTTGCTTGTACATAAGTGTCTAATGTTTCTAAATCTACATCAACATTCTCTTCAATACATATTGTCGCAATACGAGCCGTAAACTCATTTGTATCTAGTTTTTCAATATGGAAACCCTGGCACCTGCTATGAAGTGCCGGGATTATCCTTTGTGGGTAGTTACAAGTTAAAATAAATCTACAACTTGTATGATATGTTTCCATAACACCACGTAGAGCCGCCTGTCCGTTAGGAGTAATATAGTCAGCCTCATCTAGCAATACATATTTCATATCACCAAATGGCATTGTGCTACTAAAATTAGTAATCTTACTCCTAATTGTGTCCACACTATTTTCATTAGATGCATTAATCTCTAGTATATCCATACTATCGACATCTAACTCTAGCAGTAACACTTTTGCAAGTGTGGTCTTACCTGTGCCAGGCGCACCGCTGAACAGTAAGTGAGGCAATGCCCCGTCTTCTTTCCAACCGGCTACTTGTCTACGTTGTTTATCATCTCTAAACACATAAGTGTCTATGCTACTAGGACGATATTTTTCTACCCATAAGTCTTTCATACATTTATTCCTATAAAGAGCATTCCAGCGCCTACACTTGCTAACATTAAAATTTGGATTACTGACATTATTGCTACCTGTTTCATTGGGTGTGCTTTGTCTATGGATCCTAGTTGGTCAGCCTGTTGGGCTTTAAGTCTGTCATACTCACTCATGTATTATATTCCTGTGTTTAAAATAGTTATTGATTCTACGTCATTATATTCGCCGTTTGTGGTAAACGAACGAGTAGTTGTAGTCCTTTTAACCATGCCACTAGGAAGATTTTCCATACTAACAAGTTTTTGTTCCATTAGTCCGACTCTTGGTTGCTCAAATACAAGGTCATTCTTGTAGTCTGAGATAATTCTTGCAGACTTAGTATAAGTCCCTTTTGTTTTATAATCTATTGTCATTAACTTCTCCATTATTATGTTTTCATTATACAGTAGTGTAAGTATAAAGTCAAGCATTTTTTTGATAAATAAATGCATAATAACAACTGTAGGAGTTATTGAGTGGCTAACGAATATCGATACGGACAAAAGGGTGTTTCAACTGACCTTCAATTTGGAAAGAGAGGACCTAGACTAGTAGCAAATGTTACTACATCAGCATTACAAGTAACCGAAACTGACGGATCAACACTAGCAAACATGAGAATTGCTGATGGTGTGATAGCCAGTGACGCCGTTACTAAGAGTCAATTAGACGCCAGTGTTGCTAATGTAAGTACAAATGCATATAATATCGCACTAGGAACTGGTGGCGATGGTGATTTTGCGAGTCCAGGTGCCGTTACTACTTTAACAAGTGCAACTACAGTATCAGAGTCCATAGATAGATTGAACGAGACTATGGAAAACATAAGAAACAACACTTATGTTAAAAGTGTAGACGCAACAACCAACGTTAGTTCAGGTGGTAATCCACTTACAGTTACATTAACTATAACTACAGTTGGTAATTCAAATCAATATGACATAGATTGGGGCGATGGTAGTTCAACAACTGCTACATCAGACAGTACTCCAAGTCATACATATACAGATAATTCAAATTCACCATATGACGTTGTAATTGTAGCAAGAAATACAAGTGGTAGCGGTGAAGGTTCTAGTGCTACAGTAACAAAAACAAATTTCATTACATTATATACAGCAACTCCAGTAGCCAACTTTGGCATATTTACTGCTAGTGCTGGTGGTAGTGCATTAACTGGTAACAGTAGAGAAATAGATGCTGGTGAAACAGTATACTTAGAAAATACAACAACAAATTCAAGTTCAGCAACATGTACATACGAAATTAACTGGGGAGATGGCGGTGCTAATACTTCAGTAAGTTCAGGTGGTACAGGTGATGTTGGACAAGCAAGAGCAAGTCATACTTATACAGCAGACAGTGGTACGTCAATGAGAACTATCACGTTGCAACAGACTGCTCATAATACAGCAGACCCAGGTGAGGTTGGCAGTACAACAACAGATTCATTAAAAGTTTATAACCCAAGTATAGCCGCACCAAGTGGACTAAGTACCAAAACAATTACATTCAGTGAAAGTAGTACAGGTTCAAGTCCAAGAGCGGCAGTAGGATTTGCAGATAACAGTTCAGAAGATACTGTTGCTAGTGGATCAAGTGTTACAAGAATAACAAATGCAAGTTCAGGTGAAAGTGCTGAAACAGATACATTAAGTAGTTTTGCTTATAATGGTGATGCAGGAACATTAACTGCAACAATAGATGCTAGTGCCGATGGTGCTATAACATTTAGTAATGCAGATGATAGCGGTAGTAATAATGGAATAACAATAACAGAAGAAAGTGATTACCAATTCTTAAATGCAAGTGGTTCTCCAGTTTCATTTAGTAGTTCAATATACAGTCCAGGTCTATATCAAGGTTTCAAAACAAAAGTTAGCAAATCAACAACAGGTTTAGCAGTAGGTTCTCATAGTTATAAAATAGGACATAGTGCAACTGGTGATACTAACATAATAAGTTTCTTAAAAGATGATGTTACAAGCACTCCAACAACTGTTATGGCTAACGTTGTTATTTCACAGGCAAGTGCTGGAACATTAAAATATATTTCAGGTGTGCCTTACTACACTAACGATGCTACATTAACACTAGCAGGCGTTGAAGTGTATGATTGGATTGGTCAGGCTTATTCACAAACAAGTACTCCATTCCAAGTAACAAACGGTACTAACCAAGAATCAACAAGTGGTAGTGCAATTGGATCACAATACTACACTTATGCAGATATTGATGGATCAACAAGTTTCTTAACTGGTGGTGTTCCAGAAGCAAACACTGGTGCCAATAGTTCTAGTGCTTATACATTAGGTTCATTAACAGTTAATGTTAATGGTGGCGGAATTGGTATTGAACAACTTAAAGCAAGAATGTTTAGTGTTAATGGACAAGGTTCATATCAACAACTAACAAACAAATTTATTAGTGCATTTAACGGCAGTACTGGAATTGACGAAGAGAATATACCAGTATCAGACAGTTTAGGTGCTACACATGATGACGATGGAAAAAGAATTACAGGATTTGATGGTGCTTCAGATACGCCAGCATTTGCTTCAGGTGTTAATAACTACACAGCAAATGTATGGACAGGTGCAGAAACAATAGCAGGTACTCCAGAAGCAGTTACAAGATGGGGTGAAATAAAACACTTCACAACAGATTTAAGTGGTAGTGCATATCTACCAACAGGACCAGATTTAAACACAGGAAGAAGTGGAGCTCAATACTTTACTTTTGCATTCAGAAGAACTACAATGGCTAACTTTACAGTTACACTAAGTGGTAAAATAAGTGGCTTCTTTGTAGCGGCTCCAGGTACTACCATTGATAATGCTAGTACACTTAATGGTTGGACAGACGCAGGTATCACATACGGTGGTGCAGGTTGTCCAGGTGCTAATACAGGAGCAGGTGGTAATGGTTCTAATGGTGTTGCATTTACTTCAGGTGATAGAATTGTAGACGGAACTACATATAGTTCAGAAGATTTTACTTTAACACTAGGTGACCAAAACGGTACTGGTGCAACAGGAAACAACATCCTGATAAGAATTAAACTAGAGTCCGGAGACGAACTCACAGAATTGAGTATAGCATAATGGCAATATCAGACAGTCAAAAAATTGATTTACTTTGGAAGAAGATTGGTTTTGGTAAAGCAAAAACTGATACTAACTCAAACAAGAAGGCTCCTAACGAACCTAACGCAAGTAGTTTAATTATTAAAGATTCCGATATATGGAATCAAAGTTCAAGTATTACAAGCACTATTCCTAGTGCTAATTCAAGTGTTGCTAATGTCTATTTAGATAGTGTTAGTGGTGCTTTAGAAACAACTGAAGATGGCGCATCAAGTGATAACCGTACATGGAGTACTGGTACCACTAATTGGATTGCTCCTAGTTTTGGTGCAACATATCAGTTAAAAGTCTATGCCGCTTCAAGTGGTACAGCAAATCCTCAATCAAATGGCGAACAGTTATTTGAAACAGGTTCAGGTAGTAACGATGAATGGTATTTCGATTACCAATCCGGTATATTAAACTTTATTGGTAGTAACCTTCCAAGTGCTATTGGCACTTCAAGTGGTAATGTAATCTTTGTTGCTGGTGCAGTATATGTAGGTAACACTGGTGTTACTAGTACTGGTAGTAGCATGGTATACAGAAGTTTTGCAAATCTCACAGCCTTATTTGCCGCGTCAACTGTTGAAACAGGTGACTTTGTTAAAGTCGATGACGGTGGTGATGGCGAATACAGATTGTTTATTGCTAATCAGGCTGACCCATCCACTGCAGGACATCTTACACTAATTGGAACAGCCGATAGTGCTGTTACTGATGCTGGTACATTAACACTTACTGTTACACATGCCACTGGTGCAAGTGCTGTAATAGGTAATATCAGTAGTGGTAAGAAAGTTACTAATGTTACAATTAATGTTACAACTGCATTTGACGGAAGTGCTCCAACACTTACAGTTGGTGACTCAGGTGACAATGATAGATTACATGAAGCAGATGATAACGACTTAGCAGAAGCATACGCATACGAAAGCACTCCAAACTTTGTTTATAGTAGTGCTACTGATGAAAGTATTTTAGTGTATTTTAATGCTGATAGTAGTACGACTGGTACTGCTGTAGTTACTGTAACTTACGCCTAAGAGTCAGACTTTCCGCTTTCTAATCCAGTTCCAGCAAGAAGCATAAAGATACTAGCAATTAACCACCATGGATTTAACGCATTAAATACTACGCCTGCTAATACAATACATCCTGCTAAACCTATTGTGGACAATCCTGTTCTACTTGTTGTTTCTGGAAATTTCATATTAATTATTAATTGAGCCGTCCCACTTAGCCATTCTAGTGAGTGAGCCTATATTGGTTGAATTTTGTGTTGGGTCTTCATCTGATATTAGCATACATGCGTCTGGATCTACTTTCCAAAGTTTTGCACCTTCTTCTAGTCTGTCATCCTTAACTGTAAAGCCTTCAGTCCATCTGCCATATTCTACATATAACCATTGCCCTGGAGTTACCCAATCAATGTCTGGACCAACATCAAATGCTTTGAACCATCTAGGTGCAATGCCTTCGTCTGAACCTATTGATGATTTTATTATAATTCCTGCATCAGTAGTTTTGTCTCCAAAATCACCTTCAATGCATAGAATGTTATCTTTGTATGCTTTAAGAGTTGTCATCTGCCCAATCATCCTCATATACTGGTACCATTTCGATATCACCGTTTGGTAATTCTACTTCTTTATAACTAATAACTTTTCGTTGTTCTTGTACTGGAGTTTCAACAGCATTCATAACACTTTGGTCAGCCTCTGTCTTTTGTGCTTCAGCAGTTTTTAGTTCTGGTTGTGCATCAGTCTCTTGTTGAGCTGGTTGGTCAGGCACTGGGCCTTTAAGAGTTGTTTGTGCAGTACTGCTTAGTGGATTATCTTGATAGTATTCTCTTACTCTATCTTCTGCTTTTTGGATTATCTCGCCATTCTTTCCTATCAAATCACCATTGGTATTCACACCCATGTTGCCTACTGCAGGTTGGTCGGCATTGGCGGCAATTAAAGCCTCCATATCTACGATAACACCTTTGTTTGATCTTCTTTCTGTCATGTTTTCCTCTACTTTAAAAACTCTTTAATATCTAAATTATACTTTAGACTATTTATTTTGTGTACACCAAGCAAGTATAAAACATAACTGGCTACACTACTACCTCTTCCAACACCCCAAACTAATTTATGTTTACGCATTGTATCGATAATGTATATCAGTATTTGAATAACTGGAAATAACTTCCTTTCTTCAAACATAGTTAGTTCCATTTCTACTCTTGCATTGACAGACAAGTCTGAATCTCCGCTTACTACTAACTTACTAACATACTCCCTAACATCTAAATTTCTATAGTGCTCTGGAATGTTATATGTATTTATACGGTCGAAGTCTGAATCACCTAAGATTTTTAGTAAATTTATATCTAATTCATCTGCAAATTCTTGAAACTTCAATGTATCACTAGTGTTTGTAAACTCTGCATTAGATAGTTGTATACCTTTATACAGCATTTCCATACCATCGTTTTCATCACTATTGTATCTATTATGTTTATCTAACATGTTCTTATTATACTATATGAATTAAAATTAGTCAACCTTTTTATACAAACTTTGGTTTCCATTTCTTTTGTTTGGCTTTGAAGTCTACTTCAACAACTTCTCCTTCAGGTATAAATCCTGCTTGAGTCATTTGATTTCTTACTTCTTCTTCAATCATTATAAAATCTGCATCCATTAAATGCTTTTGTTTGGCTAGTGTATCTCTAATAACTTCTAGTTCTTCTAGATCCATAGCATAGTTATCGTATGTACTAATATCATCACGTTCCCACCATACTTTATCGTATATGCTTAACTCTCCCATAAACTCATCTTGATAAGGTAGGAAGTCTGGAATGTCTCCATCCTCATCTTCATAGTCGTATGTTATATTTGTTTCTAAGTCTACAACTGCAATATTAGAAACTGTTATGTTTGGCTTACATATAGAATTAAATTTTGCAAATAAACAGTTTGTTAAATATGTTATATTAACTTCTGGAGTCACTACAAATACATTGTCTGTTGTTGCAAAATGATTTTCTAATGTTCTAACAGCATACTTGTCATACCATAAACTGTCATGCAAATAGTATTTTAAAAAGTGTTGAATACGTTGATAACTAATGTTCTGGTCTACACTTAAACCTTGTACGTCATCAGTATCATCTAATGTAGCATACATACCAAACTTAATTATATATCTATTAGACTTTATTGCTTCTATTTCTAGCCCGTCATCTCTACCAAATACTGAGATGATATTTACTTCGCTCTCAGATTTTAATTTAACCTTTTTTGTCATTTGTTTTTTTCCTGTAAGTGTCGACTACAGCCTGAACAAACAACTCTGTGTCATCTTTGTAATTCGGGGTGTACGATACTGATTCTATTTCGCCTACATTTAAAACTTGTTCTTGATTTTTTATTTGTTCTTTATTTGCCGCAATGTACATACGTTCTTGATATTCAAATGTGCATTGTTCTCGTAAATCTAATATGTATTGATATAATGGAGAAGATGCATCCATCTTGTATAATTGCTTTGTATATTTTTGATTTTCTTTTAGTAAATCATCTGTGGTGAGTAAACTAAAATCTTTGAATGGATTACTCATACTGATAATCTAAATAAAAATGCAAACTGCTCATCTTTGAAACGTACTACGTTTCCTTTTATCTGATAGTCTATCATTTCTTCTAGTCCGTGTTTGTCTGTGAAATCTGTGCAACATCTTTTAACATCTAAATATTCTAGTTCTAACTTATATCTACTATAATGTTCTACTGCTGTTTGTGGCATAATAACTTGATGTGATTCCCACTCGTCCCAAAGGTTACCAAAGTGTATTGCTCTAGTTTTTAGGTCAACGTCAGCACTACCAAATACTTTTTCAAGTTGTTGCTCTGTAAGTAATGTTGCCAATTTATAAATCTCCTTGGAGTTGCTTAGTATTGTTAAATTGATGTTGTTCGAAATCTTCATACTGCTTGTGGCGTAGCATCAAACTCTCCGTAATAGAAAATTGAGTCTTCGTTTAAACCGTTATGATTATGTCTTTGACTAATAATTAGTTCTAAGTTAGGCAATGCTTCTGGAAAGTTCTTTTCTAAGACGTAACTTTTATCTTTGCCTGCTATGTTAAACTCCCAACCTCTTGTTACATGCTTAGGCGGTAAGTTTGAATTCTTTTTGTAAATGTTTGTAATAACTTTCTTTTGTTCTTTAGTAATCTTAGGACTACTAAATCCTTTTGCTGTTAGTAATGCGGTTGTGTCTACAATCTCATCTGTTTTTATTACTAATGTATCTATGCCTACTGGATCTTTATTTACATTCCACATAATATTAAATCTGTTATGCTCACATACAGATGTTATGTAGTTAGAACTTTTCTTTACTACTCTAAACTTTAGTCCATCGTTAATCATATTTACTGTATTAATATTACTACAGTTAAATACTATTCCAGCAAAGTAATCAAGTGGAGATTCAACTCCAGCAACACCTACTGTGGTAAAATGTTTATCGTATGTACCTTTGAATTGCTCTACAGGATATGTATAGACATTAATGCCTTGCACTTTAGCAACACTTAGTCCTGTTGTATCACAATGTGAACTACCGTCTAATGAGTTAGTTGCATTAAATCCTATGCCTGATAAACCACTAGGTATGTCTAAAGAGTTAAGTAGTATAACGCATTGATTAACTGCCCACATACTAGCCTTACCATCTTTACTCACACTTATCTGGTTAAACCCTAACCCGGTTAAGTTAATAGTGATGTCCTCTGCTTTATGAGTATTTGGATTTACATTATACTCTATAAAATTAAGTTCAGCCATCAGTCCTAACTTTCCCCTTTGTCTGCTGTATCACATTCTCCACAGCATTCAGGTGTTCCACAATTTTCGTGAACTTCTTCTTCGCCAAGATCCTCACCATAACGTCCACGGTTTCTGTTACCATCTCCGTTTAGTTCAGTCGCATCTTGTTGTATTGCCTTAAAATCTTTTTTAAGTTGTACTTTCTTTGGCTCCATCTTCATCCCTTGTGTTAATAATTTCATCTGCAAGACCCCAGTCAAGGGCCTCTTGAGCAGTAAGGAAGTTATCCCTATCCATGCCCACTTCAAATTCTTCGTATGTTTTACCCTTACTATTATGCTCTACATAAATTTCTGTAAGTTCTTTCTTCATACGTTCAATCTCATGATACTGGATTGCAATATCCGATGCCATTCCCCTAGCACCACCACTTGGTTGATGTATCATTGTTCTAGCTCTAGGCAATAAGAACCTTTTGCCAGTTGCACCTGCTTGGGCAAGTAAACTTCCCATTGATGCCGCCTGTCCCATTACAATAGTTGACACATCTGGTTTAATGTATTGCATTGTGTCATACATTGCCATACCTGATGTTACTACTCCGCCTGGACTATTAATATAAAAATTAATATCCGCATTTGGATCTTCTGCTTCTAAGAAAAGTAACTGAGCACATATACTGTTTGATACGCTATCGTTTACTTCACCATTTAAAAACACAATACGTTCTTTTAGCAATCTGCTATAGATATCGTAACTGCGTTCGCCTGCACTTGTCTTTTCTATTACATATGGTACAAAATTCATATTATCCTCTTACTAGTATTTATTATATAGATAGTTCTCTAAGCCTAGTAATGAAACTATCTACGCCTTTTAAACGTTGATATGATACCTTATCAACAGTTAAAAAATTATAATTGTCCATACTAACTGTACGGACGTCTTCTATGGTGCTTAATTGTGAAGTTATGGCTGTTAAAAGTCCTTTAACAAAGGAACTGTCACTATCAAACACTACGGTATCTTCTTTTAATACAACCCAAACACGACTTTGGCAACCATGTACAAGATTATCGTCTTGCTGTATTGCTTTTTGATTGTCAACACCGTCAGAAAGTTCTATGATTGCTTCATAAAAGTCCATCGGTTCTAGTTCGTCTAAATAGGTTATATCCATAGTGCTTATTATATACTCGACTTGTTATAAAGTCAATAGTATTTACTATCTATGGTCTTTGTAAGGATCACCTTTTGGCGCCTTTGGCACCGAAGTGGTAGACTTCTTTTTCTTCTTTTTCTTTTTCTTTTTTGCTGGGCTTGAACCCCATAGGCTGTAAGAGCCTCTTCCTACTGGTGTGGGACTAGAGGGAGCGTCAGAAGAAGCATCCGAAGAAGAACTTCCGTTGCCTGCAGACCCTCCGCCTCCACTTGAATTTCCGTGAGCACCGCCACCTGAACTGTTGCCAGCTCCTGCACCGCCACCTGAACCAGCTCCTGCTCCAGATCCTGCACCGCCACCGGCTCCACCGCCGCCAGCACCTCCGCCGCCTCCGCCGCCTCCGGCTTCAGCATCTAATCTTTTACGTTTAACTGCTTCTAAAATTTCTGCAAATTTCATTTACTTACTATACTACAACGTATCCGCTGTCTGTAAGTAATGCGGCTATTTCGTCTGCATCAGTAATTTTAGCGAGGTTGTCGCTATCACCGTTGTCAGTTTTATAATAGTCACCTGTAGCATCTTCTGTAAACCACGTTCTGTAGTCTGCACCACTAACTGAATCATCAAAATGAATTGCTTTGTAACCTGTAAAGTCTCCGCCGCCTTCTCCACCTGCTGTTTCAGTACCAATTGCAGTAAGTTCTGCAACTTTGGCATCTAGTAAAGTATCAGCCGCCGCTTTGTCTGAATCATTTGTAATAAACCAAGCAGATTCATCTCCATCTGCATTAGTTCCTTGTTCAAAATATCCAGCATAAGTTCCTGCTTCTGCTATTAACTCTAAGTGAGCTCTAATTTTTTGTTCTTCAACATAACTTGCCATTTAACTAGTCCTCTTCTTTTTTAACTATTGTCCAGATACCATATGCTAAACCGACCCACGCCGCAATTTTAACTATGCCACCGAACAAGATTATTGCTAGTGATCCTGCAATGATAACACCGCCATCCCAACTAGTTCTTTCGCTTATTCTTGCTTTAATATATTCTAACATGTAATCTCCTGTTATAACAGTACTATTTATCGTCTTTGGCTATGACACCAGCCTTTTCTATATAGTTGGGCATGCCATGATCCGCTACAAAGTCAAAGAATTTAAACTGTTTAGCCGCGGCCCAAATGCCTCTGAACTGGTCTTTGACTCTTTGCCAAAAAGTATTAATTCTTATTTTGCCGTGATGATTAATATACATTAATCTGCCACCATGTACAAATAGTAACCAACTTGGTGGTACTTTAGGTACTATGTCGTTGTTATTAACATAACGAATGTATGCACCAATATCGCAACCTTCTAGGTGCTGACGGAATCTTCTATTACCAACTCTTGGTTGCCCATAGGTTCTAAGTTCCTTCACCGGAATACCTTCATTAGTTAATGCTTCTGCAACTAGTACTGCCATTGCTCCGCCTAAACTGTGACCAACTACATATACGTTCTCTTGTTTCTTTCTATTTGCTTTTACAGTTTCCAATATTTCATCGAATACTAAATCCGTGTATTCTTTAAAACCACTGTGGACTCTACCATTACGTGGATGTCTTACTGGATATGTTTTTAAATCTGCAAGTATATCTGAAAACTTAGTAGGTTCTGTTCCTCTACATGCAACAACTATACCGTCATCCTTTGTAAAGAATACCCATGCTTCAGCATCGCCATCTTTGATTAAGACTGCTTTCTTGCGTTTCATTTTTATTGTGTTTTGTGCATCCTTTAATTCTTCTGCACTAAGATAGGCTCTACCTGCTAGTTTGGCTAAAATAGCCGCACGTTCAGACTCAGAGCATTCTGCTAACCATCCCATAATTACTCCTACATAATTATAATATTTTTTATTATAGTAGTATTTATCGGAATTGTATAAAAAAGTAGCACTCCGAAGAGTGCTACTTAGTGTTTAAAGGGAGAACTGTTGTTCTCGTATTTTGTTTAGAATGGTGTAATAATTGGTTTCATTGCAATATACATAAAGACGAAACAGCCAATCAACAGACCAAACGTGAACATAGTTTCACATGTTTGTCCATCAGGGCAGTATTTGTCTTTAAAACTCTTGATTGAGTTTTTGGCATTTACA
>TARA_R110001592_G_scaffold10098_1_pt1 | contig 32624 bp, 29 predicted proteins | sample TARA_R110001592 | Tara Oceans TARA_R110001592 (sample SAMEA4398387) | marine metagenome | biome: Polar Biome; feature: [SRF] surface water layer (ENVO:00010504); material: water (ENVO:00002006), including particulate matter (ENVO:01000060) such as... | depth 5 m | reverse complement strand
TAGTATGAAGCTTGAAGCCGATACCAGCCTTAGTGAAGAAGAAAAGAGGCAAGAACAAGCTAAAATTGTTCAAAGACATGCAGAAAAATCTACTAATGTGGATAACTGGAATGAACGTTATCAAGCCTTTTTAGTCGATAAGCAATACCTTATCAATTCATCTATTAGTGACGATGAAAAACGCGAGCAACTCACCGGATTAATGCACCAGCATTTTAGCTATGAAGAGTTAGAGTATGTGAGTCATCTCCAACTTGATTCCCTTTAAAATTTGAGCGCAAGGTTTTGCTGAATGGTGTTAAGTAGCCAGAAGCCTTTTAAGCTACTGTTTGTTTCAGTAATAGCCTTAGCTATTGCCTTGTTTGTTCTGTGGTCGGTTCATGCTGAGTCACCAATGTTTTTAAACAACGCTGATTCACATCAATGGCTACAACCTTCTGCTATTTCAGATCGTTTCTCAGAACGCATTTCAACTAATTATTGGCAGTTTGACTATGAAGCTACTGAGCAGGCTCTTCTAAAAATAAAACAAAGTAAAAGCGGTGACTTAATACTCAATGCAAGCACAGCAAAAGTATTAGAAAAAGCCGTTTCTACTTTGCCGCCTCAGATGCAGACAGATGAGTTGCAGCGGGTAGATTTGTTGGTTTCTAAAGGCTTGCCGGGTAGAGCAGGGCAAGAACTCGCAAGTGTCGTTACTAATTTTTATAACTATCAGCAAGCTTTAAAGAGCGCCAATTCAACAGTTAATACACCGCAGTATACCTTTGACCAAGAACGGAGTTTTAAGCAAATGGTTTTGCTTCAAGAACAGTATTTGGGAAAGGATATTTCAGGGCAATTGTTTGGTCGACAAAATAGAATAAACCACTACCTTTATGCGCGCAAACGTATCAATGACGATGCAAGTTTAAATCCAGCGCAAAAGCAGCAACAACTCACTGCGCTACAAGCTCGGTTCAAAGCTAATGAAGAATGAATCGATTAAGTCTCCGAATACATTTTTATCTACATGGCAGCAAAGTCTGTTAGCGCTCTTATCTGGCATATTACTCTCACTCTCATTTCTGGATGCTAAGTATTATATTTTCGCCTGGATTGCTTATATCCCTTTTTTAATAGCGATAAATGGTGCCGGTTTACTTCGAAGTTATTTTCTGGGGTTGATATCAGGGCTGGCATTTTGTATCAGCGCGGGTTACTGGGTTGTAGACTTTATTATGCTATCCAAGGGTTATAATTTAGCTTGGAGTATTTTATGGTCGCTGGTTCTTTGGTTGTATAGCGCCCAACTTAGCGCGTTGATAGCCGTGATTTTTAACTGCTTAAAGCGGCAAAGCAGGGTGCATGAGTTTATTCTGTTTCCCCTTGTTATCGTGACACTTTACTCTACTTTTCCTTTGTTATTTCCGGTTCGTTTAGGCGAAAGCCAAAGTCAGTTTTTAAGTGCTATTCAGGCGATAGAATTTACGGGGATTTATGGTTTAGATTCAGTTATTGCTTTAAGTAATATCATGATGTTTAGGCTTATTGGTCTCTTTTCAATGAAGCAAACTAAAAAGACTATTTGGCCTTGGCTGCTTGGAATCACTCCTATTATTATTTGGTTTGCTTATGGCATGACTGCCATTCAAAGCTGGAATCAAAAAATAGAGGCTTCCAAAACCATACGCATTGGGATTGTGCAAGCAAATGAAACGCCTAGTCTGGAAAAAGCCAAACCTAACTTGGGCTATAGTCGCGCATACCCACCAGAGATGGCCATGACTGAGAGGCTGAGCGCCGCTGGAGCAGAGGTCGTTATCTGGTCTGAAGCGAAGTATAAGGCGTACCTTGACCATTCACATGTACGAACATCCTACCAAAGCCAACTTAAGGCTTTGAATGTCAGCTTGGTTTTTCAAGATATTGAGCATGTACAAGCTTCAAAGCAAACTGTAGGTGCGCAGAAGTACAACACAGCACTAATGCTAAACGAAGAAGGCCAGGAGCTTGGCCAGTATCAGAAAATAAAGCGAATACCGTTTGGCGAATACGTGCCTTTGGTGAGTAATGTTCCAGTATTGAGAGCTTGGGTCGAAGGTTTCTTTGGCAAGTTTCTTAATGAAATGGCGCAAGGAGCGACGCATCATTTTTTTGAAGCTAAGAAACTAAATGTCATTCCACTCATTTGCTATGAAGTTATGTTGCCAGAATTTGTGGCTGAAGCTGTTGCTCAGACGCTTGGTGAAAGCAAAGCGGGTGGCCTCTTAGTTGGTTTATCAAGTAATGGCTGGTTTGGTACTACTCGTCAACCATATCAACACGTCAATGCATCAATACTGCGAGCTGTTGAAAATAGAATGCCCTTGGTTCACGCTGTTAATAACGGGCCGTCAATCGTAGCTTTACCCACTGGACGCGTTATTTTTATCTCAGACTACCATCAGGCAGGTGGTTATATTGTAGATGTTCCTTATTCGGAGAGTTCCCATGGCAGCTACTTCAGCCAACATCCTAAACTGTTCCTTTATAGTATTTATGCGATATTTGTTCTGATTCTTGTTTTATCTTCGAGGAGGGTGACTGGGGTGATTAAGTGGTCTTAATCATTTTTCAAGGAAGTGCCCGCTTGTTCATTGAGTAAGCAAGGGAAGTCAGTCTTTTATTTAACGTAAAACGTGTTTAACAGACGCAAGCGCCCGTTAAACACGTTTTACGTTCTACTGCTTAAACAGCAACAACTTTATTTGCACATGGACCTTTCTGGCCCTGGCCCACTTCGTACTCAACTGCTTGGCCGTCGTTCAATGTTGCATATTGACCGCCTGCTTGAATTTCTGAATGATGAACAAACAAATCTTTGCTTCCATCTTCTGGAGTAATAAAGCCGAAACCTTTATCTGCATTAAACCACTTAACTGTACCTTTACTCATAACGTTCTCTTCATCTTTGGTGAAAAATATAATTCTGATTTGCTATCACCATTACAAAATCAGAACTTGAAACTAATCGAACACCTAATACTATATTATAAATAAAGGGTCAATTTTACTATATTTTAAAAAAATATCATTTTTATAACGCATAAAGTGCTGAGTTAGTAAAAATTAAAGCTCACTCAACATGATTTCTAGTGTTTTTACTCCGTCTCTACCTGAGACTTTTACTTCATACATCATCTTGTCTGCTTCAGCGAGTAAGCGGTCAACAATTTGTTCGGGTGTTCTTGTGCAGGAATCTAAGCAGTTTATCGTGATTAAACCGAAACTTGCGGTAACCTTGATTAACTGATTATAGGCTTTAATCTCAGTGTTGTTTAAAGCATTTCTTAGTCTGTTAGCGAATAATTGTGCAAACTCTGCATCGGTAGCGTGTAATAAGATGACAAACTCTTCACCACCATAGCGACATACCAGTTCGCCATTTCGGCAAGTTTCTTTGCTAGCGACGGCGACAGCTTTAAGAACTAAATCACCAACACTATGGCCATAGATATCGTTTACATCTTTGAAGTGATCAAGGTCAAACAGCAATAATGATATTGGCCGTTGATGACGAACGGCATTGGCGACTTCACGAAGGGCAGATTCACTAAAGGCGCGTCGATTTAGAAGGCCGGTAAGATAGTCTTCTCTGGCTAGTTTTTTTAGCTTTTCTTGGCTTGCTTGAAGTTCTGCCGTGCGAATTTGAACCTGCGACTCAAGCTCTTGCGTAAGGGTATATAAGGCGATTTGCTGTCGCCAATCCTGTACCAAGTAAATTACTAATGACGCTAGTGTGAAGAGTATTAGCCCCCATTGTCCTGCATGGCCTATCCAAGTAATGAAACCGTGAGCATTTAACATGTCGATCAGCAAGGCGATGAACAAAGCTAAAATACCAAAGGTCATTAGCGTGCCAGTAATGCCTGCTTGATAAAACTGCTTAATGCAGCCAGACAGTAAAGCTGAAACAAGAATAATAAATAAGATGTCGAAGTAAGGATAAGCATTCACAAAATTAAATGATGTAAATATAGCTAATGTAGCTACGCCTAAGGTGAAAATAATGGTAGTTGCTAAGATAATGCGTGCGATAAGGGGAGGTTTTTCTTTTAACCAAGAGAGTACAATAACGGCTAAAAAGGCTGGAATAAGGAAGTAGCAAAAGGCAGCAATATATCGCCAGAATAGTGGTTCATAGAAAATGACTTGGCTAAGTTCATTTTCAGCAAACATCATGAGAGCTAGGTTGAAAGATAAGAATCCTGTCGAAAAAGCGACGGACCGGTCTTTTTTAATGATGCCCATAATAGTGCTGATGATGCCCGCCAATAGGATGATCAGAATAAAAGACAGGCCTGTGATGCCATTTTTATAGACATCATTTAATAAGTTGAAACGGTTTCCAATAGCTACTTCGCCAGATAGTCCAATGGAAGGGTAGTCTGAGGAGATACGAAAAAATAAGGTATGTTGGTCAAAATTATCAGGTAATTTAAAAGCATGCCAAGGCCAGCCTTCAAAACGACTATTGCCCTCTGAATCAATCTCACCGAAATCATATATTTTTTGTTGTTTATGAAATACTTCAAAAGTAAGATCGACAGCACTAATGAATAAGTATGGATCTCGCCAGTTTCCTGAAGGTAGATCGACTTTCACCCAAACAATATTGTTGTCTTCCCGGTTTGGCATGCTTGCTGGAAAGACAGTTTTATTCCAGTTTGACCCTTGAAACTGCCATTGATTTGTATCTTGGTCTTTAGGTAAATCCCCCCAATGGTAGAACCAATTCCCTCTTAAAGATTGAGGGCTATCATTTTGGATAGATCCATAAGCGCTGCTTGAGACAATTAAGACCATCAGAAGCCATAAGGTGATAACTGAGCTTGATCGAATGATCTTTATTACTGCCATAGCTACTAAGACTTGAAATAGTTTTTCTGGGGGAGGAGTAGAGTCAAAGTATAGCAGCTAATTAAAATAAGGATGCTTGCTTATGCATTTGCTTATCTGAAGTTATAAAACAACTTCAATATAAGTGGTAGAATTGTCAAAATTAGAACGGTTTAATGAGCCGAGTAACGCTACCCAACTTTTTATGGAAATTTATGTCAGATAATCAGAATATATCCCAAATGCTTGTCGATATTAGTGGTGACTTGTTGCAGTCAGTAGCAAATCATCAAGAGATGCAATCACGCCTAGATATTGTGGTCACGGCATGGAACATGACTCTGGATTCTCGTGCCGATAGACAGCAAAATTTGAAACGTTTTATAAGAAAGCAAAAAGGCTTTGCACCTTCTAAAGAGTCATTAAAAGCGTTAGAGTCAGAAATAAAAAGAATCATGAAGCATAAAGATAATCTATATTCGGCGATTGATACGGAGCTTGTTAGGGCCGAAGCCATTCCTCAAACGGATGAAAGTTTTGAAATAAAAGTCTATTTCAAAGATAAAGAAGAAGAAGCAAAACAACAGCAAGCTCAATTTGCAGTCACAAACTTTAATAAAGAAATGTCTAAGCAGTCATTATAAAAATAAATAGTTACGGAGTAGGTATGGACACGATGTTTAAGTGCAGCAGGGGTTTTAGAGGTTTCTTTTGTTCAATGTGCCTGACGTTAATCATGCTGATACCATCGGCAATGGCTAGTAATGTTTCTGGGATTGAACTTAAAGAAAGTATCAAGCTGGCTGGAAGCCAGTTGCACTTAAATGGCGCTGGGCAGCGCTCTAAGCTTTTTATTGATCTATATGTTGCGGCGCTTTATTTGAAGAATAAAACTACGGATGCCCAAACTATTATCAATTCAAGTGAGGTCATGCTGCTTCAGATTCATGTGGTTTCTAATTTAATTACCAGTGAAAATCTAACACGTGGCACCAAAGAAGGCTTTGAAAAATCTACGCATAATAATACTGAGGAAATTCAAGAGCAGATAGATGACTTCTTTCTGGCTTTTAAAGAGCCTATTAAACTGGGCGATGTCTTTGAAATTGTATACCTGCCAGGAAAAGGTATTACGGTAATTAAAAATAGACATGTTACTAAACGCTTGCCAGAGAATATGGCTTTTAAACGTGCTTTATTTGGTATTTGGCTGTCTGATAATCCTGCGCAGGATTCTTTGAAACAGCATTTGTTAGGGAAATGAACAGAACAAATCTATGCACATTTCGTTCTAAGTGGTTTAAATATTATTTAGTCGTAGTTTTAAGGGGATAACTGAACGATCCCACTGCTTCCTTTGAAATCAGCAACCATCCAGATTTGTTCAAAGGGGTGTTCAAACGGTACCTTGATCTGATGTTGTAAAGACGTAATCTTTTCAGCAGTCCATGCAGGGTGGGCGTTTCGTATAACTAACCACACCCTTTTCGAATCATAGTGCTTTTGCGCCTTGTTCATTAATATTCGATTCAAAGCATTCAATAAGCGTTGATGTACATCTGAGCAGCACGCTTGATCGCGCAGTTCTGCACGGGTTTTTTCAGTGAGTGAACGCTTGAGAATTTTCATGGCTTCTTGCTCAGAGCCATATAAATGGGCAATCTCTAAATCCAAACGCGATCCTTCCAGAACGCATGATACATCGGGTCTATTGGGTTGGTTATGCCAAATATGCCGAATCTCGTACCCGGTATTTTTTTCATACTGCCGCATGAATAATTTTGCGGCTTCATGCTCTAAATGTCGCTTTTCATCGGAACTGGATTCGTATTCACTCATGTGTTTGCCACACTTAACCTGCGTTCTAAAAAATAAGTATAACAAGTTTAGGATGCTTAGGGTTTGCAGGATTTACAGTGAGGGAATAATTCGAGTAAGCACCTAAAGAAATATCGAGAACTTCAGCAGAACCTGTCATTATTCGCGGGTTTATGGTCTACCATATTTAATAATGGCATGATGGTAACTAACGTAGATTAAAAGGAGTAGTTTGTTAAAAATGGCCAGTCTCAATTTTAGGAAAATTATCTATTTTATTGGAATCTTAATTGTTTTTTGCTCAATAAATTCTGTACATGCACAATGTAATTATTATGAGCAGAGCTTGCCTAAACTCCATGAAGATATTGCCGTCTTAGATTTGTCTTCAGATTTTCTTGAACAGTTAATGCAAGGCAACCTTCAGCAAAAAACTATTCCGCAAGGAAAGAGTTTAACTTCATTATTCAAGGTGCCCTTAGATAATGAAAATAAAATAGCCTCTGCTATTCAATTACTCCAAAGCCAGTTGAGCAATTTAAATGAACCCCTGCCTATGTCGGATGAGCTTTCTGCATGTGCTCAACAAGGACTATCTTGGTTAGATTTGAGTAATCAGCGTCGACAGGCTGAATCATCATTGCTGAAACAAAAGATCCTGTTTCTAAAACAGCCTTTAAACCCGAGAGCAGTCACAGTCAGGCAGCTAGCAATGTGGGAACAGGTGCAAGCTGTATCATCATTGATCGTAATGAAACAGCAAAAATTTGCTGAAAATGAAGATGTCTTACTTGAACTTGGATCTTTAAATGCTTGGATAACAGGTTACCAAGAGACCTTTGGTTCATGGTTGTCGCTTTATGTGAATAAGGTAGACGACTTTTCTGTGATAGATCGGAATTGGTTAGCTACCCTGACTTTGACTTCGTCCGATGACGCTATTCTAGATCAGGATGCCTTAGTGCTTCAAATACAAGATGTCACTGACTGGTTAGATGTCATGAACGAGTCCCGTTCAGCCTTATTTAAAGATGTCAGCAAATGGCGAAATCATGCCTTGCTTGATCAAGGCTGGCTTACCTTTTTTTCTCAATTAGCCTCGCCCAGTATCTTTTTTGAAGGCTTGTTTAAAGAAGTAATTTCAGCGCCTAAAAACTTTCTGGATAACCTGAGTAGACCTTTTATAAAGGAATATAAGTTAGCGGCGAAAGAGGACAAACAGCTTACCTTGTTGTTGGCCTGGATTTCACAGGTGCTCGCTTTAATTTTATTATCTTTTAGCTTGATCAAAATGGCGGGAGGCGCAACTTCATGGCTAGCCAAACGTCACCAGAGCTTGATTACAAAGATAGAAAGTCCAGCCTTACATTCTTTAGTGAGCGGCTTCTTTTGGCTGCTCAAACCAAATGCCTCTTGGTTGTTCATATTAATTGCTGCGAACTCGATAGTCTTGGTTTTTCAGGATGATTGGCAGATTTTATCCTTGATAGGGCCTTTAGGAACGATTTACGCGATATTTAGAGGTTTGCGAATAATCATTGAGTGGGGGCTATCCAGAATCCATACCCGTAGTGATATATTTTTATCGAGTCATATCGGAGAGCAATTAGTTCTAGATAGCCAGAAAATCGCTTGGGTGGTCTTGGGTGGCTCATTATTTTGGTGGTTAGCTTTGAGTACCGGCGGTGGCTATTCCATCTATTTAATAAGTCTGGTGGATATAGTTATCTTCTGGTTTGTCTGTTTGTGGTTATTGGCTAAATATAAGCAGCCGGTCGATAAGCTCACCGAAATCGTGTTAAGAAAAAAAATAAGCGGAGATAAGGCAGATATAGGATTGGTATTTAAGTTAATGCTCAGAATCGCTTGGCCGCTCGTATTTTTATTTGTGCATATCGTTGATGTTATCTCTAGCCTGAATCAGAAAATGATGGTCTTTGATATCTATCGTTCGCTGTCTGTTAAATTGCTTCGAGTACGTTTAGAAAGCCGTTCAGAAGAGGCGATCGAAGAAGATGAAACGGAGCCTGATCAGAGTTATACCAGTTGGATGTTACGAGAGATGTCCGATGACTTGGTATTCGAAATCGGTGATGCTTCAGGTATTTTGGAGCCCTTAAATAAATGGTTCTCGGATAAAACAGATGAAAATATAACCGTGGTGGTAGGGGAGCCAGGCAGTGGAAAATCAACACTGATTAGGCGCTTACCAATAATTTGGGATCAAACGCCAGTTAAAGTCTTGGATGTGTCTAATAAATTAACCGATGCGCAAGATTTCTATCAGAAAATTTCGGAATTACTGGGCATTGAGTTGATCACTGATGCTGGCGGTCTTGTCAAGCAAGACAAAGATATCGAGCAGCAAGTGGTGGTGATAGATTCGGCGCATAACTTATTTATGGCCGAAGTGGGTTGCTTTAACGCCTACCGAGCTTTGATGGAGTGTATGAATGCTCACTTGGAAAATGTGTATTGGGTGGTGGTATTTAATACGCCCAGTTGGACCTATTTGAATTATGTATTTGCACGAGAACAGCGTGTCAGCAGTGTATATAAAATGCCTAGATGGTCACCACTGGATATCAGAAAGTTAATTTTGTCACGACATAAAGGTGGCAAGCGAAGACTTAAATATAACAATCTATTGCTATCGGCAGCAGCAAGTAGCGAATCAAGTAGTATAAAAGCGGCAGACTCTAGAGTATTTAATATTCTTTGGGAGCAGTCGGGCGGTAATCCTTTGGCTGCGATTGAACTTTGGCTAGATGCAGTGAAAGTAAAAGGTCGTTTGGCAGAGGTGGGTGTTCCGGAACGGCCTTCAGCAAACTTACTGAATGGCATGAAGGATGACTTATATTTTGTCTATACCGCTATCGTACGGCATGCTTCCTTATCCACGGCAGAGATTATGTTGGTGACCCACTTTTCTGAACCTATTGTCCGTCATGCGGTTAAGCAGGGTATTAATATGGGAATGATTATTCGAGATGATTCAAAACGCTATAAGATCGACCCGTATTGGTATGGTTCATTGTCAGGTTTTTTACATCGTAAAAACTTATTGTGGAATTAGGCTGAGGATAAACTATGGATGATCAAGCGCTTCAAGATATTTCAGCCGTCGGCGATCTACTCGATCTAAATAAGATCATTTTATTGTTATCAGCCATGTTTGTGCTTTGGCTGGTCAACAAAGTGATTCGGCATTTATGTGAGGTCTTGATGGCCTCTATTCCTGCCAGACGATTCATGATCCTTCAGCTTGCTACCTTATTTACCTTTGTTTGGTATTTTGTTGGAACCTATTGGGTGATTACCGGCATCATTCAACCTCCGCGTGAAATGGTCTTGGCGCTCGGTGGTTCTGCTGCCGTGGCTATTGGTTTTGCCTTAAAGGATGTTGTCGCCTCAATCGTTGCCGGTGTCATCTTGCTGTTCGATCGACCTTTTCAAGTGGGCGATAGAGTGAGTTTTAACGACACATATGGCGAAATTGTGAGTATTGGTTTGCGCTCTGTTCGGTTGAATACCCTGGATGATAATTTAGTCACCATTCCAAACTCGCGTTTTATTACCGAAATGGTGTCGAGTGGCAATGCAGGCGCACTTGATATGATGGTCGTCTGTGACTTCCATTTATCATTGGATGCAAACACCGAGCTAGCACAAAGTCTTATTCATGAGGTTGTGGTCACTAGTCGCTTTGCTTATCTAAAAAAACCGGTAACCTTTGTATTAAATGAAGTGGTAATTGCAGAGCGTTTGGCCTTACAGCTTAAAGTGAAGGCCTATGTGATTGATGTGCATTATGAAAAAGCCTTTCAAAGCGACATAGTCAAACGGGTTTCAAGGTTATTTATTGAAAATGCGATCTCTCGTCCAACAAGAGATTCATCGTCAGCCCATTATGATAAATCCTCTGAAGCACTAGCCTAGTAATCGTACATGTGGTAATTTTCGCATTTTTTTGTCAACGGGTTTAAATACTGCGTATTTATAAGCTCGTTATTCAATAGTGCTTATGAAAGAACGATAAAATGAGTTTGAGAGAGTAGTGTTATGATATCGGGTTTTGACTATGGTACATCTAATTGCGCAGTGGCTGTGCCTACCAGCGAAACAGGTCAGGTGCGTTTACTTGGTTTAGAGAATCAAAAACCATTTATGCCTTCTACTTTATATGCTTTAGATCGGGACTTAATCTGCGAGCATGTCGGCTTAGCTATTCCTTGTCCTGATTTGCGAGAAGAGTTTGTCGAACAAAGAGAGGATCAACTCTCACGAGCGCAAGAGGTGCGCCGCGAAGAAGGTTTTTCTCCAGATGAGCAAAGTGTATTTGTCGGGAACGAGGCGTTTGAAGAATATGTTCAATGGCCTGGTGAAGGTTATTTCGTTAAATCACCAAAATCATTTTTAGGCGCGAGTGGTCTTCGACAAGAAGCAATTTTCTTATTTGAAGATATTGTTACTGCCATGATGCAGGCCATCAAAACTCGAGCAGAGAAAAGTCTCGGTCAAGAGCTAACGCACACAGTTATTGGTCGGCCGGTAAACTTTCAAGGTTTAAACGCCGGCAAAAGCAATCAGCAAGCCTTGGATATCCTGACTATTTCAGCCATGCGAGCAGGCTTTCAAGAGATTGAGTTTTTATATGAGCCTATCGCTGCGGGGCTTAATTTTGAGCAATCGCTAAGACAAGATAAAATCGTCTTGGTTGTCGATATTGGTGGTGGTACCACCGATTGCGCGATGGTGAGAATGGGGCCGTCTCATAAAGCAACTAGCGATAGAGATGCTGACTTTTTAGGACATAGTGGCGAGCGTGTTGGTGGAAACGATTTAGATATCCAGCTGGCAGGTAAACATTTAATGTCTTTATTTGGGATGAGATCGACACAAAAGAATGGCTTGCCTGTACCTACCCAAACCTACTGGGATGCCATTAGTACGAACGATGTATCAGCGCAAGCAAGTTTTAATGCGCTGGGAACGGCTATTCATCTTGATCAGCTACTTAGGGATTGTCGAGAACCCGCATTAATTCAGCGTTTTATTAAAATGCGTCGTGCCCAGCAACAGCACCAAATTATGCGAAGTGCCGAAAGATGTAAAATTGAATTGTCTGAGCATGATCAAGTAAGTGTTGATTTATCGTATATAGAAGACGAACTTAATCATTTAGTGAAAGTAGATGCCTTTGCTTCCGCTATTCAGAGGCCTTTGGAAAAAATGTTAAGTTTAATGGAAGAGGCGATTCTTCAAGCTGGATGTCAGCCAAAATTAATTTTTATTACCGGAGGTTCAGGTCAGTCACCGGTGATACGCCAGGCTATTCGTGAAAAGTTTGGTGATGTTGAAATTCTGGATGGCGATCACTTCGGGAGTGTCACGGCTGGGTTAGCTGTTTGGGCACAGCAAATCTATAAATAAAAAAAGCCCCGACGTGCGGGGCTAAGTATCAGTTAAAGATAACTGAGATAGAAGCATGTTTAACGTCTTGCTAAGACGATAAGACAGGTAATCTAATGAGACATCATTAGCATGATTCATGCCATCTATTTTTATGCCTATAAAAACAGCAGATTATAAGTTTATTTTTTGTTGACTTAGTTTTGTCGTGTAAAGTAAATCGACAGCATTTAGTTTTGTGTAATGCTTTATATAGTTACGTCTTAAAAGCTACCCAATACTTTAATCATCGGATAACTAAAGCCTATCGTCGCGGGCAAAAAACCAAGTAAAATACGTGCCTTTTCAAAAGCTGTTTCTGGGTTAGCCATTTTGGGTTTGAAAGCTAATACGATAAAGCCGAAAGGATTATAAAGTGCGCCAATACACGCGGTGATGATGCACCAATCTGGTAGAAGTATGGACCTTTCCTTGCACATATAATAAGTCACTACTAGCAAGAGACACATGAGAAGATAGTCAATATGTGCTCGAATCAGTTGATGATTTGCTTTCACTATCTTTTTTAGCCAAGCGGTTTTCATATATAAGATAAAGGATGCTATCCAGGCTAAGCCTAATGAAATGATTAAGCAGAATGCTGCAGTTTGCAGGAGGGTGTCGTGGGAAATACTCATGTTAAGGTTACCGCTCAGAATATTAAAAAATGATCTCGGCTTTTTTTGCGCCGAAACGTTTTAGTTTACTGATTAACTCTTCAATAGATTCTCTACTAATTTCTTTTTCTTCTTTATCAATCAGTATATGAACACTTCCATCAATACAGTGAATCATTGGAAACCAGTGATCTGTATTCTCTGGGCTACGATGTAGTTTAATGACCTCAACTTGGTCTGTGTTTAGAAGTTCTGAAAATAGTTGTAAATTCATGTTTGTATCTGAAGTACCCCTGCCGTCTAGGAAAGATTTATAGTTTAAAGCGATAAGATAACTATATCATGACATGCGCACTGACTATCTTATCTTATTGTTTGTCTTGGTGAGATAATTTCAAACAAATGTTTATATAAATACGGATAGTCGAACTATCAAAAATCTTTTGAATGGCAGCTCACTTTACAAGTAGGGTTCACTTCCCTAGACTTCGCGACTCTTAATTGGCGGCTTGGTATTTCACTATCCAAAACTCTAGCAACTCGTCTGAATAGCTCTTATATATGAATACAAGTGGTACAGCATGATAGAAAGCATAAAAAGAGACTGGTTCTCTAACGTAAAAAATGACTTGCTTGCGGGCACAGTAGTCGCTCTTGCGCTCATTCCTGAAGCAATTGCATTTTCAATAATCGCAGGTGTTGATCCTAAAGTTGGTTTGTATGCCTCCTTTTGTATTGCTGTTGTTATTTCATTTGTTGGCGGCAGGCCTGGCATGATTTCAGCTGCTACCGGTGCAATGGCTTTGCTGATGGTGACTCTGGTAAGAGAGCATGGCCTTGAATATTTGTTAGCAGCCACCTTATTGACCGGTGTATTACAGATTGTCGTCGGATATTTAAAACTCGGTGATTTAATGCGTTTTGTTTCCCGTTCCGTTGTAACAGGCTTTGTGAATGCCCTGGCAATCTTGATCTTTATGGCGCAATTACCTGAGCTGACCGATGTCACTTGGCATGTCTATGCCATGACCGTAGCCGGTTTAGGTATTATCTATTTATTCCCACTCGTGCCGATCATTGGTAAGAGCGTGCCGTCACCTTTGGTTTGTATTGTTGTTTTGACTGCTTTGGCCATGATTATGGGTATGGATATTCGTACCGTTGGCGATATGGGTGATTTACCCGATACCCTACCTATTTTCTTATGGCCAGATGTTCCGCTGAACTTTGAAACTTTGGCGATCATCTTTCCATACGCAGCGGGTTTGGCTGTTGTCGGCTTGCTCGAGTCTATGATGACAGCAACGATTGTCGATGATCTAACCGATACCACGAGTGATAAAAATAGAGAGTGTAAAGGACAAGGTATTGCCAATATTGGCTCTGGCTTACTTGGTGGTATGGCAGGCTGCGCCATGATTGGTCAGTCAATTATCAACGTTAAATCCGGTGGTCGAGGCCGCTTATCGACCTTTGTGGCCGGACTGTTTTTATTGATTATGGTGGTCTTTTTAGACGACTGGATAAAACAAATTCCAATGGCCGCATTGGTTGCAGTCATGATAATGGTCTCAATAGGTACCTTTTCTTGGGATTCTATTGTCAATCTTAAAAATTACCCCTTATCGACTAATTTAGTGATGATAGCGACGGTACTTGTTGTGGTTGCCACGCATAATTTGGCGATTGGTGTATTCGTTGGCGTGCTCTTGGCTTCATTATTCTTCGCGAACAAAATTGGTCGCTTTATGGTGATTAAAAGTGAGAGTGAAGAGGATGGAAAGCGAGTATATGGCATTATTGGTCAGGTATTCTTTGCTTCTTCAGATCAGTTTGCGCAATCATTTGATTTTAAAGAAGTATTGGAAGAAGTGACTATTGATTTATCTCAAGCGCACTTCTGGGATATCACATCTGTAGCGGCCCTAGATAAGGTCGTTATCAAATTTAGACGAGAAGGCGCTAAGGTTAATGTGATAGGAATGAATGAAGCGACGCAAACAGTTGTCGATAAGTTTGGTGTACATGATAAGCCAGAAGAAGTCGAAAAAATAATGGCTGGTCACTAACTGCTGCTCACTCTCGGAGAAAACTAATGAATATGATTACAGCCTGTATTGATGGCTCAAAAATTTCTGCCTATGTCTGTGATGCAGCAGCTTGGCTTAGCTTAGCCTTAAATTCACCCGTTAAATTGCTTCACGTGCTCGAAAAAACAACGGTACCTGTCAATGATAATTTGTCAGGTACAATAGGTTTAGGTAGTCGTGAGCATCTATTAGTAGAGATGACGGCTCTTGATGAACAGAGAAGTAAGCTGGCATTAGAGCATGGTAAGCACATGTTAGAAGATGCGCGTATGCGAGTTCAAAACTTAGGTGTGACAGATGTTCAGGTTAAGCAGCGCCATGGTGAGTTGTTAGAAGCGCTGTCTGAATCAGAGGCTGATACGAGCGTTTTTGTCATGGGGCGTTTAGGAGAAGGTCATGATGTTGCATCACAAGCAATAGGTGCTCATTTAGAAAATGCTGTGCGTGCGATCCATACTCCGATTTTAGTCACCGTAGGCGAGTTCATTGCACCCAAAACATTCATGATCGCCTATGATGGAAGTACTGCTGCCGATGGCGCCATCGCCAAGTTTTCAGAAAGTCCTTTATTAAAAGATTTGCCTGTTCATATTGTGATGGTAGCCTCAGAGACAAAAGAGCACTTGGATCAACTGAGATCAGTTAAAGAGATACTGCTAAATTCTGGTAGAGACGCGACAGCGACGTTATTGGAAGGTTCAGTGCAAGATGCATTAAGCTTATATCGTGAGCAGAATAACATAGATTTAATGGTGATGGGGGCTTATGGCCATTCTCGTTTTAGAGAATTTTTTGTGGGCAGTCAAACCTCAAAAATGATTGCTAGAAGTCCAATTCCTTTGTTGTTATTAAGATAAAAGTCATTTAAAACGTAAAAAGGTGACGAAGCTAGTTCTTAGTCACCTTTTTTAATGTCCAAGATAAAATATCTTACTTGAATCTACCAAGCACTCTGTTCTGAGTAGTCACTGCCCTGATCAATATTGCCAGCCAAAGCATAGAATCTTGTTAGTTTACGTTGAGTCAGTAGCATGTACTTTTCCCAAATTCTTTCATATGTGGTTTCAACAGGTTTTTGCCCTTGAATAACCAGTAACATCGCTTTTTGTTCAGGGCTTTCGGCTGGGATATTACCTTGAGCTAGTTGCTTGATGATATAGCCAGACTCAGTTAATAGTTCAGCTTCTTTCTTGGTGAAATGACCTGAACGTGCAAAGCCGTGGGGGAAATAGATTGAATCGTAAAAGCTGCTTTTTGAATAAAAAGGATTATCTGACATGTCTAAGCTTCCTAATAATTAAAGATTGCCTTTGAGGCATTGATCAACCAATTGGTCATAATCAAAAGCAGAGTTTGGATCGCTATCCAAAAGTTTTTGAATATGTTCGTCTACTTTGGCGTAGCAATTTTGTTCTTGTCCGTAGTCTTCCTGCTCATATTGAGGTTCTTGGTATGAGCTTTCATCGCTGGTGTCTTGATAACTATTATCTTCATAAGTGCTATTGTCTTCATAGCTACTATTGTCTTCGTATTGTTCTGGTTGTTCTGGTGCGATTTCCTGTTCTAGGTAACTGCTTTGTTCAGCAATGCAATCATCCATGAAGGCTTTGGTATCTTCGTCGCTCATACCTGATCCACCCATGGATTGGCAGTAGTCTTGAATGTCTTTTACGCTTTGGGCAGAAGCTGTCTGCGTGAAAGGTAAGCAAAGTAAAAGGCCAGTGATAAGCAAAGATTTTGATAAAGCATGCATTAATTAAACTCCAAACAATTTAGTCGGATTATGTATTTTGTTCGGCTGGCTTAAAAACGAAATATTTTTGTTTTGACAATAAAAATATTTTGGAAGCTTGACGCGAGAGAGGAGATGAAATGGCAGGCTGGTTTAGTCAGTCTTTAATTATAATTTGATGTCCGTTTCAGCAGAGTCCAAAGTTTGGTGTTTAACTCGAATTAGTTCCAAGATTGATTCAATCTCAGTTATATAAAGATTATCTTTGTGATGACAGGCGTATATTTGCCGAGAAATGATGGGTGCATCAGGTATTTGAAACAGTCTGCTGCCCAGGTCTGCTTCAACCATGTGGTAAGGTAAGTAAGCACTTCCACCATATTGATGGATAAAGTCCAAACCTATTCTGGCAAGAGAAGTTTGAAGGATCGGAGCGGCTGCATCTGGAAATGTTTGTGAAAAGTGGGTTTGAAAACTCTGGCCCCAATCAACAGCAACATAATCAGTCTGCATGACATCATCTACAGATAAATTCGTTTGTGAGCTGACTAAAATGAGCTCTGCAGGCGTTAGAGCAATAGAGACGATATCAGTTAACTTTGCTGGTTCATAGATCAATGCCAGATCCAAGGTTCTTTCCATCAAATGTCTAATTAAAATCTCGGGCTCATGGGCTTCAGCTCTTAAAGGCATAAGAGGGATATTTTGATGAATGCTGTGCAGTACATCTTGTAGCAGTAAATCCCATAAACCGCTGGTACCGCCCAAAGAAAATACATGCTTCTGGCGTTTTTTGATGCTGACGTCTTGTTTAGCTCTTTCCCATGCAATCAGAATGGTGTCTGCATGATTAATGAGTCGTTCGCCGGTGACAGTTAATTGAAGGTTATTTCGAAACCGAGTAAATAAAGGGCCACCGATAATACTTTCAAGTTGTTTAATTCTGGCACTCACAGCAGCTTGGGTTAGATAAAGGTTTTCAGCGGCTTTGCCAAAATGACGAGTATTTTTTACTTCGAGAAATGTTCTAAGTAGTTCAATATCCATAGAGGCTCTTTATTATTCAGGAAGTATTTGAGTACGCAGTGACAATAGAAAAGGTTTATTTGAATCCAAAGTTAAACCAATATAAAGCATAAACAAAATACGCCAACAATGATGTAGATCGGATGCAAACGCAAAGATAACGGATACTTCATGGATGTCAAATTTAAAGCGTGTTTATATGCTTTAAAGCTTGAAATATAACGGGTTTGAGTGCAATAGATAAACCGCTAGAAGTATTGATGTCTGGTTCCTGAGAGATAATGACCAAACTTAAGAAAGGGTCTTGCCCAGAAGCCTGAACGGGAGGTAAATAGGCAAGTGCATCGCAGATTAATCTTGCTAACTGTGCATATCTTAGGAAAACATCCGTCGTAGAATGGAGTCCCCCCAGTGATTTCAAATCATCTATTTGCATCATTTTGTTTTTATTTTTTAGGTGAGTGTTCAAAAGGAGTTGGCCAGATTCGTCGATTTGATTTTGAATTGAAAGCATCGCTTTAACGACATCATCTAAATTCGGCACTTTATTTGTGTTAATCATATTTTGATCATAAAGATGCTCGTCGATTATTTGGCGACAATATTGGCGCGCACTGTCTATATCAACTGACTCACAATAAGCTAAACGCTCATCGCTTTTAAATACTTCGCCAATACATAAATCTTCTATCTCAATAAAATTGAGCAGATGATTTCGATAATGTTCATTTAGAGTGTTTTTGTTGTTTGAGGGATTAATTGGACTAGCAGAAGCGGGCTGAATAGATGTAGATGAAGAATGTATTCGGTCATTTTTTAAATGTTTAGTCATCGCTATTTCGAATCCACAAAAGGTATTTACATGTTCCAGTCATGTAAACGAGCTATATCAGGTAGCTATTTTTGCGTGACTCTTGCGCAGTACCAAGCCAAAGATCTTTGTAGTCACGATAAATAGAATTTGTTTTACCTATTGGGCTGACACTTCCACAATACCTGCCCTTTTTTTAGTAATTAATTATTTGAACAACACCATTATTTTCAATAAGTTGGGTGCTGCTTATTTGTTTTTGAATGGTTGTCTAGGAAGCTGTATGCGTATTGCAATTTTGTCCCGAAACTCCAAACTGTATTCAACCAGGCGCTTAAAAGAGGCGGGTGAAGAGGCTGGGCATCAGATCGATATTATCGATACCGCTCATTGCTATATGGATATTACTAGCAATAAACCTGCGGTGCGCTATCAGGGTAAACCTTTACCTTACTATGATGCTGTTATCCCGCGCATAGGCGCTTCAATTACCTTCTATGGCACCTCGGTTGTCCGTCAGTTTGAAATGATGGGCACATTTTGCGTGAATGAATCTGTTGCCATTAGTCGTTCTCGTGACAAATTGCGCTCACTGCAATTATTATCACGAAAAGGCATAGGTCTGCCAAGAACAGGTTTTGCCAGACACCCAGATAAAATATCTGATTTATTGAAAATTGTAGGTGGTGCGCCGGTCGTCATTAAGTTGCTTGAAGGGACGCAAGGTATTGGTGTCGTGTTGGCAGATACTGCAAAAGCAGCAGAAAGTATTATCGAAGCGTTCATGGGGCTAAATGCGAACATTCTTGTTCAAGAATATATTAAGGAAGCGGGTGGCGCAGATATTCGTTGCTTAGTGATCGGTGACAAAGTTGTTGCGGCGATGAAGCGTCAGGCTGCACCGGGTGAGTTCAGATCTAACTTACATAGAGGTGGTTCTGCTGAATTAGTGAGACTGTCGCCAGCAGAACGTAAAACAGCAGTTGATGCTGCAAAAACAATGGGTTTATCCATGTGTGGTGTAGATATTCTACGATCAAATCATGGCCCAGTGGTGATGGAAGTGAACTCTTCTCCTGGCCTTGAGGGTATTGAAATGGCGACAGATAAGGATATTGCTAAAATGGTTTTTGACTATATCGCAAAAAATGCCAAACCTAATAACACCAAAACAAGAGGGAAGGGCTAGGTCATGATTGATGTATTAACCATTGCGGGTGTAGATATTCTCCCGGGCGAAACCAAGCATCTCCAGTTACCTACAGTTTCTCTATATACAGATACGAACATGTCGATCCCCATCTTTGTTCGAAGAGGCAAGCGTGCTGGCCCAACGCTATTTGTGAGTGCGGCCATTCATGGTGATGAATTGAATGGTATTGAAATAATCAGTAGGCTAATTAACAGTAAAGCCATCAGCTCAATCAAAGGTACCTTGATCGCAATCCCCTTCGTGAATGGCTATGGCGTTCTCAATCAGAGCCGTTATTTGCCTGATAGACGTGACTTAAATCGCTCTTTCCCTGGGTCACAGAGAGGTTCATTAGCAGGCAGGATTGCCAACCTTTTCTTAAATGAAATCGTATCAAAATGTGATTTCGGAATTGATCTTCATACCGGTGCAATTCATCGTACTAACCTTCCTCAAATCAGAGCAAATCTTGATGATCCTCGCGCCTACGAAATGGCCAAAGCATTTGGTGTACCGGTGATGCTCAATGCTGATTTACGCGATGGCTCTCTTCGAGAAGCTGCTGGTGAATTAGGGGTGAGCATGATTTTATATGAAGCCGGTGAAGCTTTACGTTTTGATGAGTTATCTATTCGGGCTGGTTGCCAAGGTATTATTAATGTCATGCGACAACTAGGGATGCTTTATAAAACAAAAGCAAGGCCTAAAAAGACCGCTAGTGTTGAGCCACTGGTTGCTCGCCAAAGTGGTTGGGTAAGAGCGCCTGACAGTGGCTTTGTAAGCCATCAAAAACAATTAGGTGATTATGTCGAGAAAGGGGATTGTCTGGCCATCATAAAAGACCCTTTTGGCGTAACGCTTGATGAAGTTAAGAGTGATGCTAAAGGTATTATCATTGGAAAGCAGAATATCCCATTAGTGCAAGAAGGTGAGGCTGTCTATCATATTGCCTATTTTAGAAAGCCTGATGATGTCGTCGAAAATATTGGATTAATGCAAGACAATCATCTAACTGAAGATGATATGCAGGACTAAAATTTTAAAACAAAACTAGGTAGTGATCACAAATGACAGACCATAACGACAAGCTTATCGTTGGTGCACTAGAAGTATGTAATTTACCTGAATTACAAATTACTGATTTACAGGTTAGAGTTGATACCGGAGCCAAAACATCGTCATTACACGTTGATAATATCGAGCTGGAAACTCGGAATGATGAATCATGGGTGAGCTTCGATATTCATCCAGATATTCATAATGTAACGCGTGTTGTTCGTCGTGCGTCAAAACTGAAAGAAGTGCGCTCGATAAAAAGCTCTAATGCCGCGATAGAAAAACGTTATGTTATTGATACCAAAATACGCATGGGTAATAGAACCTGGGCTATCGAAGTGACGTTAACCGATCGATCAAGTATGAGTTATTTGATGTTGCTAGGTCGGCAAGCAATGATGAATGATATTCTTGTAGATCCGTCTAAAGAATTCCTCCAGCCAATCAAAGAATAGACAAAAAAGATGAGGGTGTTTTGCTCTCATCGTCCTTTCAGAAAACCCTAGTAAATATAAGGGTTTTTGACGATATATCATTCAATATAAAAATGCCTTCAAACTCGCAAAATTGCACCCTTGATCTACACTAAATAAGTGTTGTTAGGAGACATAGTGTGGGAAAAATAGTCAGTTTAATTGGGGTTTTATTTATTTGGCAAAGCCTTGCATATGCTGAAGTAAAGATCCGAGTGCTTGATGCAGATGGTAGCCCAGTCTCAAATGCCGTGGTATCTCTGCCTAGAAGCAAAGAATCCAAGACGGAATCTCAATCTGGCAATACAGATGAAAACCGTATTGCGGTGATGGATCAAGTGGCTAAGCAATTTTTGCCACATGTTCTCATTGTGGAATCAGGTCAGCCTGTAGTGTTTCCGAATAGCGACCAAGTGCGTCACCATGTCTATAGTTTTTCTAAACCAAATGACTTTGAGATTCGCTTGTACAGTGGCAATCAAACTGAGCCTTTAATATTTGATTATCCAGGTGTGGTGATTCTGGGGTGTAATATACATGATCAAATGCTTGGTTTTATCTATGTACATAATAATGAAATTGCCCGAGTAAGTGATCAAAACGGCTATGTGGTTTTTGATGAAGTACCCAGTACTGCGGTTCAAACTCAAAACGTGACCGTTTGGCATAGTCAACTATCGAGTAATAAAACAGAAAGATTGTCTCAAGTTTTAAACGAAAAAAGTAAAGATGAAATTTGGATATTAAAACTTGATTTGATACCCGAAATAAAAAAAGTTAGCCGCAAATTCAAGCCTAGGTATTAGAAAATTGCTTCCTATGACTCTAAATTTCAGAATTTTCAAACTGATTGGTGGCTTGGTAACAGCCAGTTCCTTGGCTATTCTTGTCACCGTTTGGCTAACGAGTGTTAATCAAATTTCTTCTCAAGTGTCTAAAGATTTAGAGATTGGCCAAGGCGTCATTGAGCGAGTATTTAAAAATAGAAGTAGTCTTTTATTCAGCACCGCAGATGTGCTTACGGCAGATTTTGGGTTTAAACAAGCTGTCGCCTCCAGAGATCAACCCACAATAGAAAGTGCCTTAAATAATCATGGTCAACGTATTTCAGCTGATCTGATGGTATTACTTTCTTTAGAAGGTGAAACACTAGCAAGTACCTTTAGCCAGCTTTCGGTGGGTGCCACATTTACAGATAAAGAATTGGTTCACAAGGCTGTGAATGAAGGCGGCGTGATTTCGATGCTGAGTCTCGATGGAAAGCTGTATCAAATTATTTTATTGACGATCGAAGCGCCAAACCCTTTAGCCATTGCTGTCGTTGGTTTTGAAATTAATAAGCAGCTCATACATGATTTAAAAAATATCACCAAGCTAGATGTCACTATCTTTTCTGGTTCGCCAGAAAAAAGTAGCACGTACATTAGTTCTTTGCCTGACGAGTCTGTTGAAGAAGCAATGATGTCTGAAGTTGAAACATCGGAAGGCTTGAATCCCTTTACCTATAATCCTGAACAATTCGTTTCTCACCACTTCCCGATGAAAGGCATCAGTGTTGCCCAAGGTAGTGTTGATATTATTTTGAGTGAACGTTTAGATAACTGGTTTGGTAACTTTTATCAATTATTGATAGTAATTGTCTTAATTGGATTACTCTCAATGGCTTTGGCAATTCTACTGGGCTTAATCTTTTCCAGAAATATTACACGGCCTCTCGCTAATCTTGTGTTGTTCGCGAAACATATTGCGTCGGGTCAATATCATCAAAAAGAGGATGCAGAGCAAGGGGCTAAAACCCAAGAAATAAGCCGTCTTGAAGAAGCCTTTTTCACCATGCAAGATGATATTCGTAACCGAGAAGAGAAGATTGAATACCAAGCAAAGTATGACGTAGTTACAAACCTTTTTAATCGTTATGAAATCACAGATTTAATTAAGAAGCATCTGGAGGCGAACGATACCTTTGACGTGATCAGTTTTAAAGTTGTTGGCTTTAGAGAGGTAAACAATGCCTTTGGTTACGATTCTGGTGATGCGTGTTTAGAATCATTAGGGCGGCGAATACAAGAACTAGGGGGAAATGCTGCAAGGCTAAATGGTAGTGAGATTATTTGGGTGCCTGTAACGGAGATAGTCCGATCAGATTTGGATACTATTCGAGATAAACTGGAAGAAGCCCATATTCTGAAGGGAATGGAAATTAAACTAAAATTGGCTATTGGTCATCTAGTGCTCCCCCAAGATGCCTCGACAGTGGAATATTTATTCCGAAACCTTAGTATTGCAGTACAAAGAGCAGAAGACGATCCAGCTTTGTATCAGCGTTATCAAGAAGGCATGGAACAAGAATATCTTAAGCGTTTGGCGATATTACGCGAGTTAGAAATCACCTTAGAGCAAGGTAATCAAGAAGGTTGTAAAGATGCCTGTGAGCTAGACATGTTTTATCAACCAAAGTTGCATTTAGCGACAAATAAAATCACCAAAGTAGAGGCCTTAATTCGATGGAATAGTCATGTATTGGGCTTTGTGCCGCCCGATTTATTTATACCTATTGCAGAAAAAGCAGGTTTGATTAATGAGTTGACTCAATGGGTTATTACGAGGGTTGTGAGTGATTTGGCTCGCTGGAGAGAGCTTGGTTTTAATGTTTGTGCAGCGGTTAACCTTTCAGTACATGATCTGACACATGCACCACTTATCGAACATATTCAAACATTGCTCGATGAATATAAAGTAGGTGCAGATCTACTTGAGTTTGAGGTCACAGAAAGTGATCTAATGAATGACCCTAAAAAAGCGATATTACAGTTAGAAGTACTTAAAGAAATGGGCTTTGCACTCGCTATTGACGACTTCGGTACAGGCTATTCTTCTATGTCTTATCTGAAAAATATGCCAGTCACAACCTTAAAAATAGATAAAAGCTTTGTTTTAAATTTACATGAAAATATTGATGATCAAACCATTGTTCAGGTCATTATTGATTTGGCAAAACGTTTTGATTTAGAACTAGTCGCGGAAGGTGTAGAAAATGAAGTTGCACTTCAAATGCTTAAAGCATGGGGGTGCGACTATATTCAGGGCTATCATATTTCAAGGCCTGTCGATGGTAATACCTTATTGAACTTCCTGACAGAATATAAAGATAAAGCCGAGGAGAATAATGAGAGTTAATTCAAAGGTACGTTTTTTGTTGAAAACCTCACAATACTTAATCAGCATTATCTTTCTATCGTCAACAGTTGCTATCGCCGGTGATGGCAAAATTATAGCGACAGCGGGATTAATTCAGATAGAGGGTTCAGGTGGCGGTGGTCTAGTCCCATGGGCAACTTTGTCCGGTTACGATACCCGTGATCAGTATTCTCTAGGGGCATTTAATACCCAAGTAAATGTTGATGATTACCGTTTGCAGTCATGGGGTGTGAATGCCAGTTTTTATGACCGAATTGAAGTTAGTGCGGCGCAGCAAACGTTCGACTTAACGACATTAGGTGGCGATATTCGTCAAAATATTATTGGGATTAAAGCGCGACTATATGGCGATGTTGTTTACAGTCAATGGCCTCAGCTTGCTTTAGGGCTTCAACATAAAACCTTATTGGATGACGGTGTTGCCAAAGCCTTAGGTGCAGATAAAAGTAATCGAGGCACGGATTTCTACTTAGCAATGACCAAAGTGCATCTAGGTTTAATGTGTGGCTATAACCTTGTCTGGAATCTAAACTTCCGTGCGACCAAAGCAAATGAAATGGGCTTGTTAGGTTATGGTGGTAGTGAAAATAAAGCTTATGAAATTATGACCGAAGCCAGCGCCGGAATTTTACTCAATGAGCATATTGTTGTGGGTTTTGAATATCGCCAAAAACCAGACAATTTAGGTCTGAAAGAAGACGATTGGAAGGATATATTCATTGCTTATGTTCCTAATAAAAGTATGAATCTGACCTTAGCTTGGTCGGAGCTTGGAACCATAGCCGGAGCGGAGGATCAAAATGGTTGGTACTTCTCCTTAAATGCTAATTTGTAATGTTCCGGTTTAATTAATTATCAATAATTTATTAAGATACTTCAGTCAGTTTCGGTGATCTATATGAAACCCATTAAAATCCTAAAAAATAGTTACCCTGTTATCTTAGTATTGTTAATGACAGTATTGCTTAATGCCTGTGCTACGCATCAACAAAAATCCCTATATGAGGAAGTTGGTGGGCAAAGGGGTGTTGAAAAAATAAGTGATGCCTTTATTGATGAGATTCAATACGATAAACATATATTAGACTTTTTCCTAGACACGAATATTGACCGTTTTAGAGAAAAGTTTATAGAGCATATGTGTGTTCATATAGATGGACCTTGTACCTATACCGGTGATGATATGTTAAGTGTCCATAAAGGGATGAGCATTACTGAAGCTGACTTTAACCGAGTCGTTGAGTTGCTTATTAATGCCATGACGAAAGTAAATATTCCTCATCGAATTCAAAATCAGGTCTTAGCGAAGTTTACCCCGATGCGCGGTGATATTATTTATCAATAATTCCTCAGTTTATTTTTTATTTGGATCCCGTATATGAAGTGGAAATGTTTATTAGTTTTAATCATTTCTATTTATACCTCTCTCGTTTATGCGGAAGAACTTGCTTTCCAAGACCAAGATGCCTGCATAAAGATACGTAGTATTCAGATTGATGCGGATGATGTCTATGAAGAGGAAGAAAACCCTGATTTTTTTGAATCGACTTTAAATTTTTTCCACTTCACAACCCGTGATGCTGTCATTCAAGAAGAATTACTTTTTCATGAAGGCGAGTGTCTGGATCGTGAGCTCACAGAAGAAACCGCGAGAAATTTAAGGTCCTTACCGATTTTTTCTGATGCTCGAATTACTATCTCAGCTATTGATCAGACGAATGATGTCGACATCTATATTAAAACAAAAGATCGTTTCACATTGAGAGCGGAGGTTAGTGCCAGCCAAAATTCAGGTACGACCAAGACGCGCTTAAGCTTTGGTGATAAAAATATGTTCGGTTTAAATAAATCTCTGCATGTCAGTCGCACAGATGAGGAAGGCGAGACATTAACACGCTACTCCTATAATGATAACCGTTTCATTGGAGATTATGCCTTACGCGCAAGCTATACCAGTGCACGTGATGGCGGCTTAGAAAGCTATTCTTTTTATAATCCTTTTCGTTCGTTGGATGATAAAACTGCCTACTTTATTGAATACAACAAGAATACCCAAGATTTTGTTCTAAAACAGGACGACAATGAAGAGATAGAAGTTGCCCAGTTTTATGAAAGTGAAGGTATAGGCTTTGCCTATGAATTAGGCTCAAGAAAATATTCCAAGCGCCTAGGTTTTTCTTTGGTCAATGCACAACAGGATTACTTTAATCCAGATATTAGTAATCAAACGAGTATCCCTGATCGACTTGAACGAATAGACTTTGATATTAATGCCTCGATGACAGACAGGCATGAGTTTATTGTCATGCAAGGTCTGGATAGCTTGGAGTATCGAGAAGATATTGAACTACTTAAATCAATCTTTTTTGGGGTGGGAGTGCAATTGCGTCAAGATGATAGCGGCACTGAATACCACCCTAAATATAACGTTGGCTTTAAACAGACACGGTATAATCAGGAAGATGTCTTATCTTCTTATTACTTCAATCATGCTGGTCGTTATCATGCAGGTGAATTATTAGAAACAGAAACCACCGCATTTTATCACTGTTACTACTTACCTAAACCCGGTCATGTTTGGCTTGGTGGTATCACTTATCAATATCATTATGGTCGGGATATTCTTAATAGCCCGCTAACGATGGGCGGTGATGTTGGTTTTAGAGGCTATGAAGCAAGCAGATTTACCGGCAATAAAAGCTTATTATTAAATTTTGAATACCGACATCGTTTACCCTCTAAATGGTCAAAAGTGGCTATCGGCCAAGCGTTCTTCGTCGACTCAGGTTTTGCCTGGAAAAAGGCGGAAGATATGCGCTTTCAAGATTTAAAATTTAATGTCGGATGGGGTTTACGCCTGGATATCCCTTCGATATTCGGAAAGGATATTCTGCGTCTTGATCTCGCAGTAGCGACCGATACCGGAGAAGTTTTGACATCAATCGTCTTAGGGCAGGTTTTCCGTTATGACGAGCTAACTCAGAATACTCAGAAAGAGTTTTGATGTTCTTATCGTGCTCCCATCAATAAATTAAATAAATTCACGAAATTATCTAATTCATGAGTTTATTTCATAAATGACTTAACTATTTCTCGCTTTTATCCATTATCCAGCAGATCCCTGAAGGAATCTATCCCGCTTGTAATCTCGCTAAGGACAGGATCATTTATCGCTGAGCAAACTTAGCGATTAATTTTAAGGCATCATTTAACTGGGTCTGAAGCTCTAGCTGTTGTACAACCATCTGCTGGCCTTGGTCATTAATCACGTCAGAGAAATCACTAACACGAGTAACATTCTCAGAGATTTCATTAGCAACAATAGATTGTTCTTCGACAGCGACAGCAACCTGTATGGCTAAACCTGCAATTTCATCAGTTTGCTGGCTGAAGTTATTAAATGAGCTAAGTACTTCGTCATTCTGCTTCACGCAAGTGGCGGACTGTTTGTCGGCAAAAGAAATATGTTCAACTGCTTCTCTGATGCTTTCCTTTATTTCATTGACAACATTTTGAATTTCTATTGTAGATTCTTGTGTTTTCTGGGCTAGGCTACGTACTTCATCGGCAACCACTGCAAAACCTCTTCCTTGTTCGCCCGCTCTCGCTGATTCAATCGCAGCATTTAACGCAAGTAAATTAGTTTGTTCCGCAATATCGCCTATTACGTCTGTTACCCGAGCAATGGATTTACTCTTATTTTCCAAATCACCGACTAAAGACACGACAGTCTTAAGTTCACTTGCAAGTTGAGTGATGGCACCTGAAGAATTGATTAGTCGTTGGTAGCCTTCTTTTAAAGTTATTTGAGCTTCATTCGTTAAGTCTGAAACCTGACTAGTGCTTTGGGCAATTTCGTTTATCGTGGCAGACATTTCATGCATGGCCGTAGCGGTTTGTATGGTTTCAGCGCCTAGAGCGAGTGTGGTTTTAAGGTTTTTATCGATACCTTTGCTGGTATCCAGCATTCTTCCTGTTGCAGCGGTGAGCTCAGCATCTTTCATTTTTAAGGCGAGTTCTATCTGAGTGATATCATTGACCTTTCCAAAGTAGATATGCTGACCAATTATATTGTCAACGTTAATACGCGTTTTATGAGCTAAGGCACTTACATACTTCGTTGTCTTCAATAGGATAGTGACAAGAATAATAAGACTAAGTATAGGAAGAATAATAGATAGAGGCGGAGATAATAAACCGCTCAAAGCTAGGGCAAGCAATACAAAGGATACTAAAGAAGCTAGTACTGCCTGTTGAAATAAGTTTGGAAAATTATAGCGTAGAAACAAAGGTAGCTTATTGTTGTTGATGGACTCATATAGCTTGTCAGCTCTCTCTTTAGCATCTTGTCCACACTTAGTTCGAACAGATTGTATTTCTTCTATGGCGTCTTCTTCCAGAATGGGTGTCACAAAAGCATCGACCCAATAATGGTCACCACTCTTAGTGCGGTTTTTTACTAAGCCCATCCAAGATTGGTGGCTTTGCATTTTATCCCATAAATCTTTAAAAGCTGCCGCAGGCATGTCAGGGTGCCTAATCAGGTTATGTGCCTGGCCATCAAGTTCATTTAATTCATAACCAGCAACCTTGCAAAACTCATCATTGGCATAAGTGATAACGCCTTTGGCGTTTGTAGTTGAGATGAGTCGATGGTTGGCTGAGAAATTAATTTCTTTTTGAGTGACATGACCGGTATGTCGCATGTTATACCTTATAATTATTTTGATTTTATAAGTTAAAAGTATAGCAGTTGACGGAAATGCTTTTTGTTAAAATACCTGTTAAGTAGTGGTATTTTTAATACCGAGATATAGGTATGTTTTTCAGTAATTTGAACTTGATTTCTTTGTCAGGATGAACGCGTTTTGTGAAGTCTCTCAATTTAAATTCGTTTAAAGTTCTCTTAACACTACAATCGGGGGTTGCTGGCTAACTTTACGTGTTACAAATGCCCCAAGTAGCATGATCAATGCTGCTGAAGAAACGGGTACCCACAACCATAATGACACTTGCATGCTGTAATTCAAATCCAGCAAAATAGTGTACAAACTAAAGCTGATGAGTTCTGCCCCTAGCAAGGCAATTACGCCAGAAATTAAACCTAGAAAGGCAAATTCACTCCATTGTTTGCGCCTTAAATTGGCCTTGCTGACACCGAGTGTTCTCAGAATAGCGCCTTGATGAATGCGTTCATCGAGGCTGCTATACAGTGCAGCAGATAAAACCAATAAACCAGCCACTAAGACCAGTAGTAATAGATACTCAACCGCCAGAGTGACTTGATTGACCAAGGTTTGAATTTGTCCAAAGACCATGCTCATATCAAGAAGCGTTATGGTCGGGAAGTCTCGAATTAGTGATAACAGCAGATTTTGTTTTTCGAGAGGAACATAAAAACTAGTCAGGTAGGAAAGCGGTAAGGTTTCAAGCGCAGACACTGAGAGTATCATGTAAAAGTTTGGCGTTAATGTGCCCCAATCTACCTTTCGAATGCTGCTAACGGTGACTGAAAAACGCTGACCAGCGACGTCGAAAGTGAGTTCATCATCCAACGAAATTCCTAAGCGTTTAGCTAAACCGGACTCAACGGATACTTGTTGCTTAGGGTCAGTATTGCTATGCCACTTACCTTCGAGAATGTCGTTTCCTTCAGGTACCTTTTCACTCCAGGTCAGCGCTAGGTCGCGTTGAAGTGCTGGGTCTTCTTTAAGTTTTTCTTGTTCATGAACTGCATTATTATTGATGTGCGTGAGTCGGCCAGGCACTAAGGGAAAGAGTGGCTTCGGTATTAAATCGGCTTCTCTTAAACTCGCTTCATAGCGTACTTTTTCAAATTCCTGAATGTTCATGGCAAAGAAATTTGGCGCATCGACAGGCAAAGCCCGTCGCCAGTCAGCTAGTAAGTCGTTTCGTACAATGCTAATGATCAGCATAATCATCAGAATCATCGAAAATGCTAAAACTTGAGTGGCAGTTTGGTTCGGGTTTTTCATGACCTGTTGCCAGGCGAAGCGGATATACAGTGAAAAATGGCTAATTGGAATAAACCGATTTAACAGGCGAAGAAATAACTTAACAACTTGAACCAAAATCAATAAACAGAGGCAACCACCCATCACCAGAATGGCAGACATTATTGCATTTTGAGTGAACCAAAAGCTCAGCCCAAAAACGGCGAACATGGCGAGAGAATAGATGCTCCATGATCCCCAGCTCAAAGGTTCTAATTCTCTGCGTAACACGCGTAATGGCGAGACTTTCCCTAAACTTAATAGATGCGGTAAAGCAAAGCCCAGTAGAGTTGCGGGTGCGGTGATAGACGCAAGTAACCATGCAGAGGGATTGGCGCTAGGCAGTTCATTTTGAAATAGATCACTTAGAATGGAGATCAGAGCACTTTGAGCAATTGTTCCCAGAATCAAACCAATCATCGAACAAATAACCGCAAGGTAAATCAGCTGAAGGCTGAATAGTTTAAGTACCTGATTTTGGCTTGCACCTAAGGTTCTGAGTAGAGCGCTGGTATCGAAATGATGCAAGGCATAATCTCGAGCGGCCATCGCGATAGCAATTCCTGAAAGCAAAATGGCAAGAATTGCTGCGAGTGAAAGATACTGTCTGGCTTTGTCGAGTGCCGCTGATAAGGCCTGATTGTTGTCAGATAATGACTCGATATTTTGGCTGGCCGTCAGTTGCGGTTCTAGCCAGTCATTAAATTCAGCCAATACATTCTTGGCTAATGTCGGTGTCCAAGCTATGGGTGCAGCCACTAATAATCGCCAATTTACGCGGCTACCTGCTTGTATAAGGCCAGCTTGTTCAATGTCTGACAGTTGTATCATCAACCTAGGAGACAGGCTGTAAAAGTTTCCACCTCGATCACTTTCCTGATTAATAACCGCGCTCACAGTAAACAAGCTGCGACCAACTTCGACCTGTTCGCCTACCTTGATATTTAATAAAGCGAGTAGTCTCGATTCAAGCCAAACTTCGCCTTTCTTGGGGCCCGTTTCAACTTGGTGGCCTTCACTAAAAGCATCTTCACTAATAATGACAGTGCCTTTTAACGGGTATGTGCTATCCACAGCTTTAATAGCAGCTAAAGACATGCTCTCTCCGGCCACCACAACACTAGGGAAACTTAAAGTTATGCTGGTATTTAAGCCAAGTTCACTTGCATATTCAACATAGAGTGACGGTATTTCCTGAGTACTACGGATGCGCAAATCTGCACCGAGAATCTCAGTTGATTTCATCAGCATGCCACTATCTAGCCGGTTAGAGAAAACGCTAATCACCGTGGCAACGGTAACGGCAAGAATTAAGGCTAAAGTAATAATGCTTAGCTGGCCAGCTTTGAATTCTCGCCATAACATGCGCTGGCTGAGTGATATTAAGTTTCGACCCGATAACTTGTTGTTGGAGTTTATCGGCATCTCAATACTCCGCGACCTTTTCTTGCTGTGTTTTTTGTTCTAGGTCTTTCTCATGAAGACGGCCATCTATCATGGTTAAGGTGCGCTGGCAGGATTGAGCAAGCGCGTTATCGTGGGTCACCAGAACCAGGGAAGTTTGTTCAGACTGATTTAGCTCGAAGAGTATTTTAATAATCTGCTCACCCGTATGGCTGTCTAGATTGCCAGTGGGTTCATCCGCAAATAGTACTTTGGGTTTTGCAGCAAAAGCGCGGGCAATGGCAACGCGTTGTTGTTCACCACCAGAAAGCTGTTTTGGATAATGATGATAGCGCTTGCCTAAACCGACTTTTTCTAACCATTGCTTCGCAATAGCTTGTGCTTCTTTCTGAGAGAATTGGCCAGTGATTTCAATGGGTAAACTGACATTTTCCAGGGCATTTAGCCCAGGTAAAAGTTGAAAGTTCTGGAAGACAAAACCAACACCCTGAGCGCGAACGGCAGCACGTTGATCTTCATTTAATGTATGAAGCGCATGACCCAAAAGCCAGCATTCTCCTGAAGACGCATTATCGAGACCGGCCATAATACCCAATAGTGTAGACTTGCCGCTTCCAGACGCACCAATAATCGCAACAGATTCACCTTGCTTGATTTCAAGCTCAATGCCTTGCAAGATGTCCAGATCTTCCAAGCCACTTTTGACGGTTTTGGAAAGTTGTATAAGTTTCAACAGGAGATTTTCTTGAACCGAGTGACTCATTCTTTATCGCGACCTTTATTGTTAGTGTTGTCTCTAATGCTGTTTGGCTGGCCTAGCTTAAACTATAGCGAGACACGAGAGAACCAGCAGCAGGTGATTACCACGGAAAAGACTGTTCT
>TARA_R110001592_G_scaffold121890_13_pt1 | contig 32638 bp, 25 predicted proteins | sample TARA_R110001592 | Tara Oceans TARA_R110001592 (sample SAMEA4398387) | marine metagenome | biome: Polar Biome; feature: [SRF] surface water layer (ENVO:00010504); material: water (ENVO:00002006), including particulate matter (ENVO:01000060) such as... | depth 5 m | reverse complement strand
ATGTTGCCTCAGGCATTAATGATGGCGAGGGCGGTTTTCTCAATGACAACGCTGGCTTTCGCAGCCTGCCGAACCAGCCGCCGGTGTTTAACTTGGCATTTCGCGACTACGAAGATGAGCCTGCATTATTTAATTTCTGGTTTGATGAAAGCCAGTCAACGGCATTAAACACTGGTGATGTATCGGCGTTTTCTCAACAAATTGACTGGACACGAATGGGTGAGACCGAGCCTGAACCGCTGCGTTATGGCTACAGTAACCGCTGGTATATATCATCGGTATCTGGATCGGAATTGGGTGATGGCGGCTTCGCCGCCGGTGTAGACCGCAGTGAGGCTGGTCTAGTTGCTGACCCCGGTTACTACGACACTGTCCAGCCCTACGGTATCTATATCCCCAGCAGTTACTTGCCATCCTCGGCGACGCCGAGTCTGTTCACTTGGTTGTTGCACAGTTTTACTCAAAATCACAATCAATACAGCGCCAGCGTACCTAACTACTTGCTAGCGGCCTGCGAGACTTTACGCCAGTCGGTATGTGTTTCGCCGCTTGGTCGCGGTTCTGCCGGCTACTATGAAGCTGCCGCGGAACTCGACTTTTGGGAGGTGTGGCGAGATGTGGCGGCACATTTCAATATTGATAACGAGGCGGTTTTTACTACCGGTTATTCCATGGGCGCCATAGGCTCCATCAACTTGATGGTGAAATACCCAGAGGTCTTTTTTGGCGGGGTGATCTTAGCGGGCTCACATGCCAGCGCTCAGCTGTTGCCCTGTTCCTTGGATAACAATGGCTGCGTTGAACCCAAGGGCCCCGAATTGATGGAAAACCTTAAGTGGAATGGCTACTACCAGGCCCACGGCACCTTCGACCAATTGGTGCCATTTCCCGATGCGCGGGCTACGGCGGACGGCATGCGCGACTTTGGTTATCGCTATGTTTTTGACCACTACTTGGTGGAAGACCACATTGTGTGGACGCTCAAAGATGCGGGCTACTCCGCTTTTCAAAAAGCGGCGCAGTGGATGGTGGAGTGGCAGTCTTCTGAAGTGCGGCGGCGCTCTGCCCCCGGTGAATTAGTCTACCGCTGGGAACCACACATGGTGAATCTCGACTGGGGGCTGGGGCCTCGTGGCGCTTGGTGGCTTGAGGACGTACAGGCCGTTGATGGCGCCGAGTATGCAGAAATTCGCGCCCAGTCCGGTGCCCTGCCAGAGCCAGAGATCCTACCTAAAGCGAGTGTCGGTGAACTTATTTTTCCCGACGCGACCACGCTTAGCCCAGCGGTGCGGGATGGCCTGAGTTGGGAGCTGGGGAGTTTAGAAAATACGACAGGGGAGCTTCGTGCCGGTCTGACTCAGGTTGCCGCGCTAACGATTAATTTGCAGGAAGCCGCCATCGCCGAGCGCGCAGACAAGCGCATTGAGTTAGATAGTGATGGTCCTTATCAGTTGCGCTTAATTGGACTGCCCGCGGGGCAGCGCGTGCAGGCGGCGGGTCAAAGTCTGCAGGCCAGTAATGGCAGCGTTGTGCTGACTATGCCGGCGGGTGAGTCAACGGTGGTTTTCCCTTGATGGCCATCGGCGGATTAATAGCCTGGCGTTCGCTGTAAGCAGCGCCATGCTGCTGTCCTGTAGTGGCTGCGAGCGCGGAATTATTAGTCGCGGCCATATCTGCCCAAAACCATTAAACGCAAACCCAAGGGCAACTTAAAGTCTAAATTAACGCCACGTGGTGATCCGCGCCTCGTGGGATACTTGTGTCAGCAAGGGGCGTTTGATTTTAAGGTGATCTGAGTTGTGCCCGGCTACAGTAAGCTTTATGGGTGTATAGCAATTATTCATTACCTATTAGTGCTGGCCACTTTCCCATGCCTTTATTTTTCGGTAAATTGTTGAAGCACTTACACCCAAACAAGCTGCGGCTAAGGGGATATTTCCATCGCACTGCGCAATCGCTGATTCGATGGCTTCTTTTTCTATCTGCCACAATGGTCTAATGTTTTGAAAACCTTGTATACCACTCTGCGGGCTTTGAAGGTTATTCCTTGAATCGATAGCAGCCGAAGATACAGTGTTATTGTTTCGTAGTGGGATGATGTTGTCATTTAGCGAACTCAGCATAGACTCATCGACCTTGTCGCTATCGTGAAGGACAACTATTTTTTCGAGTACATTCTGTAATTCGCGAATATTTCCGGGCCAACTATATTTCTTTATGATTAATTCTGCTTCTGGTGTAAACCTCTCAAAATGCTTGCTGTTTGCGGCGCTCTTTTCTCGCAAAAAATATTGAGCTAGTACTACAACATCATTGCCCCGTGCCCGTAATGGCGGCAGTTGTACCGGTATAACATTTAAGCGGTAGTATAAATCTTCTCTGAAACGACCTTCGGCCACATCGCTGGCGGGGTCTCGATTTGTTGCACAGACAATGCGAATATCCGAGTGCATTAACTTTTGTCCGCCAACGCGCTGAAAGGACGCTGTTTGTAAGAAACGGAGGAGTTTGGCTTGAAGATTTAGGTCCATTTCGCAAATTTCATCAAGAAATAGCGTGCCGCCGTTTGCTTGCTCTGCCGCGCCTATGCGTTGCGACACCGCGCCACTAAATGCGCCTTTTTCATGCCCGAAAATTTCTGATTCGAATAGTTCGCTAGGAATTGCTGCGCAGTTGATAGCGATAAAAGGTCCGGTGGCGCGTGCGCTAGCATTGTGCAGCGCTTGCGCGCAGACTTCTTTACCAGTGCCACTTTCTCCAGTGACAAATACGCTTGCTTTGCTGCGGGCGGCACTTTCTAGCAACTGAAAAACTGAGGCCATTTCCACGGAATCACCGACAAAATGGTCTCTTATGGTCTTTGGTCTCCCGCTTGATGCGACACTCTTGGGCTGATTTAACTGCTTAGTTTGCTCTGCTCTTATTTGCTCGCAGGCGCTTTTAACGGAGGTCATTAGCCGGTCTTTGGAAAACGGCTTTTCAATGAAGTCAAAACCTCCAAGGCGCATAGCATCTACTGCGATCTCTATTGAGCTGTTAGCGGTTATGATAATGACAGGAATATCACTGCGCTCTTTAGCAAAACGCATGACTTCCAAACCACTAATGTCGGGTAGGCAGACGTCTTGAAGTAGTACGTCGGGCACTTGTTCTTTAATTCCCAGTAGTGCGGAGTGACCATCGGTAAAGTGACGGGTTTGATAGCCGGCCTGTTCAAGATAGCTGCAGTAGAGTGCGCCACTGGAAACACTGTCCTCAACAACATAGACGAGTTTTTCGGTTTCGATTGCCATTATTTTTGCCTTAAGTCGATTTATTTTGGCGAGTTTTCAAATATATACTGTGTTACGGCCGCTTGTGATTGTGAACAACGCAGCTCTAGCAGACGTCCTTCTAGTAAGATGCTGTTCAGGTCGGCCTTAGTTGTTTCATTTAAGCTTTGTGCTTCGGCCGCTAATAAGTCAGCGCCATATAATTTGGCGGAGTTCTTTAAAATATGAGCGACAGCTAGAATCTCTTTTTCGTCATTATTTTTTGAAGCACCAGCGAGCCTGTCAATCATCGCCTGTAACTCTGTGTTAAACAGCTTTAGTAGATGTAATGCAGTGCTAAGGCCAAGGTCGACCGTAAGCTCACCTAGGCTCGATTCGTTCAGTAATCTGTTTTTACTGACTGCTGCCGGTGGCTGCGAACCGGTTTTAACCTTAGTGTTGTCGCCCAGGCATTGCTCTAAAACCTCCCGAGTGACCGGTTTGTGCAACAATTCGTCGAATCCAGCTTCGGATATTTTTTCCAACTGGGTACTATTGTTTTCCCCACTGAGGGAGATGATTCGGCTATGTTGATTGGGGCCAGGTTCATGTCGCAACTGACTGCATATTGTAGATCCATGCAAGCCTGGCATTTGCTCGTCGAGAAAGATGACGTCGTAGTGGTGTTGCGCTGCCATTGTTAAAGCCTGGCTACCGTCTGTTGCGGTGACGCAAGTATGCCCCATTTTTTCAAGAGTGATTTTCACCGTCATCAGCCCCGGTAGGCTGTCGTCTGCTAACAATATTACCAGCGCATGGGGCTTGGCCAGTGTCATGTGTTCGCTCCTATTAGATTGTGTTTCGATATAACACCGAGTAGGCGAATGGCTTGCTCGGAAGGTAATAACGAATAAGCAAAGCAAATTTGGAACCAGCAGCGAAAAATACACTAAACTATTGCTATCAAAGGTATTTTTTCTGTTTTGCGTCTTATTTTTAATAAAGCATGGTGATGAGCATATAAGATGTATTGCAAATTGCAAAGCAATTTGCATTAATCTGGCTGGTTTGTGAATCGACTAAGTCTGAATTGACGCTTCGCCGCCGGTAACAAATACTAGCTCAAGCAGTAGAAATCTATGGGGAGGAGCGATTCGTATGTCAGAAGGTGAGTTAAATGGGTTTGCTGGTTTGCAAGTATGCGCCGGCTTCGTCATGAATCTTAGTGGCAACATTTTAGACATAGAAATGCCTGCTCAAAATACGCTGTCGAGTTTAGCTGCCCTAGAAACAGGTGATGATATTGACTCCATTTTTCCTGGGTTACTGGCGCTGATTGTTCGCGAATCGGATTTAGTTGAAGGTAGTTCGGTTAGTTTTCCAGCGCGTTTAGATGATAAAGAATTAATCTTTAATGTACGTCATTATTCAGGTGATGCTCTAGCTTATAAACTATTAATTTATCCAGACGATATTGGTTTGAGACATATTTATAAGCGTGAGAAGAGATTTGAATTTTTATCTCATTCCCTATATGAGTCTAGTCTCGATGCCATAATTACCATCGATGGCAACAGCATAATTCTAGAATTTAGTCGTTCGGCAGAGATACTCTTCGGCTATTCTAGGGACGAAGTTATCGGGCAGAATGTCGCAGATATAGTGATTCCAAAGGATTTACGTCAGGCGCACCATGATGGAATGGTTCGATTCCATGTCAGTGGCACAGGGCCGGTAATCAATACCCGGGTGGAGGTTGACGCTGCTCGTCGTGATGGCAGTTTGTTTCCATGTGAGTTGACAATTGCGCCGACCGTGCCGCATGAGGGGGAAATATTTTTCACTGCCACAATTAGGGATATCAGTGAACGCCGAAGTAAAGAAGAAGCTCTTGAAAAAGCTCGCAGAATCGCTGAGGCGAGTAATAAGTCCAAATCAAGCTTCCTTGCACATATGAGTCATGAAATTCGCTCGCCCCTAAATGCCATCATTGGCTGTATAGATCTTTTACTAGATAGTGCGGAAAACAACGAGCAACGTACATTGATGCAAACCTCCTTAAGTGCGGGGCAGGGACTGCTTGGAATCATTGAGGATATTCTCGATTTTTCGAAGATTGAAGCGGGGCAGCTTAATGTTAGTGTCAGTCGCTTTAATTTACTTGAACTATGTGAGCAAGTAGTGGAAGTTATTGCGATTCGTGCTGCTAGCAAAGATATAGATATTTCAGTTTGTTTCGATCCTACTATTCCCGCCGAGATTGCAACGGATCAAGGTTTTATTCGGCGGATACTTACCAATTTGCTTGATAACGCAGTGAAATTTACGGATGCGGGAGGAGTAAGCTTAAAGGTTACTTGCCACCATATAGAGACCGAAAACCATCATGCGGATTTGCTTTTTGAGGTCGCGGACACAGGTATTGGTATACCAAAAGACAGGCAAAACGAGTTATTCAAAGAGTTTTCTCAGGTAGATAGCAGTGACAGTACCCAGTATGGCGGTACAGGTCTTGGATTAGCGATTTGCCGTAAGTTGGCGGAGAACTTAAACGGTCATATTAGTATTGAAAGTGATAGTGGCCAAGGTTGTTTAGCCCGAGTCATCATTCCTGTTGATGTTAGTAGTACTATGTCTCCTTCATTGAGTATGGCAAAAAGTGACAGCCGATCAATTTTTCTATGTAGTAGAAATGAACGTTTACAGGCAACAGTAGAGGATCAGGCAAGTTATCTTGGCTTGTCTTGTGGAAATGTGAGCGATCTAGAAGCAATTCCCAGTATTCTTGGGGATGATATCTTGCTAATTATTGATCTAGCTAGTGTTGGATCACTGCAGTCTTGCCTTAACACTCTTACAGACTACGGAGTAGCAAGTAGACAGACCATTCTTTACGGTAGGAATTTGTCTGCAGCAGATACACTCTTAGTTGGTCAAGCTGGCTATCAGTCATTGCTAAGCCGCCCGTTTCGCCCAAGCGCCTTCGTAAATCGCTTAATGTATCCCGATCAGCACGCTAAATTATTATCTCCAGTTTCTTCCTCTGAAATAAATGTATCTAACCCAAAAATACTTCTTGCTGAAGACAATGAAGCTAATCAGCTTGTTGCTAAAACTATGTTGAATCGTGCGGGCTATCAATTAGATATTGTAAACAATGGAGAGGCGGCGGTACTTGCGGTGAAAGGAGGTACTTATAGTTTGGTGCTAATGGATTTAAGAATGCCAGTACTTGATGGATTACAGGCGACAAAAATAATTCGCGAATTGGATTCTGGCGTGGCTTCCATTCCGATTGTTGCTATGACGGCTAATGCATTCGACAGTGATAAGACAAGATGTAGAGATGCGGGAATGAATGATTTCCTAGCTAAACCTGTTAATCGTGATGAGTTACTGACTTGTATGAATCGTTGGCTTGGAGATAACACAGGCCAGCCGCTTGTACAGAAATCGTCTGGGTTAGACGAACTTTCGATGACGGTAAGTTTAGATGGAGATGTTGTAAATCAGTTGCTCAAGGATACATCTGAGGAAGCGGTTAAGATGATTATGCAGATGGTAATTGATGAATTGAATAAATTTAATCATGAAATAAGACTAATCGATATCAAAGATATTGATTATCATAAACTCCATGATTTAGCCCATGCTTGTAGAGGTAGTTGCAGTTACTGTGGTGTGACTGTGATGCAACAATTTTGTCTACGGCTAGAGATTGCCGCTGGAGTAAAAGATGATGCTCAGTTGAAAGATCTCCTCGCTAGTGCGGAGGAGGTAATTAAATCTGGCGTAAAAGCGCTCAAGGATTTCATTGCGGCATTGCAAGGGTGAAAAATTTCAATATTCCCGAATATATATCCCTTATTAGCTCTGCAGTGACAGTGGCGATTGTAAACAACTTTTCATCGTTCTTAATAGCTGTTGCTTTTCTACGGGTTTCGTTAAATAGCTAGTCATACCCGCTGATAGCATTTCTTCTTTAGAACCAGGCATTGCGTTGGCACTGAGACCAATAATGGGGATATCAGCAAATCTGTGATTGCTGCGAAGGACTTTGGTCGCGGTAAGGCCATCCATTTCGGGCATTTGAATATCCATGAGGATGAGGTCAAACGCTAGCTCTGTTGCTATCTTTATAGCTTCTAAGCCATTGTGTGCTATATCAATATGATAGCCGCTGTTCTGTAGCATCGCTTGAATAACCATTCGATTTGTTGCATTGTCCTCTGCGAGCAGTACACGCATGGTTCGCCAGCCTAGGTCACGCGGCGTAATCTTGATTTCCTTGTCGTGCGTTATCTCGCTTATTTGTGCCTGCGATTCCGCAATCGGTAGCGTGAAGCGGACAGTAAACACTGAGCCGACTTCCGGCGAACTATCGGCCCATATTTCTCCTTCCATTTTTTCAACCAAACGCTTGCAGATGGCGAGGCCCAAGCCCGTTCCGGAAAAACGTCTGATCGCGCTGCTATCAACTTGAGCAAAGGGCTCAAATATTTCGGTTGCGATTTCTGGATCGAAGCCGATTCCGGTGTCTATAACTTCAATCTCAATACTAAGCGATTCGGCGTTTTTTTCTGTACAGCGAGCATTAAGTTGTACGCGACCTCTATCGGTGAACTTTATGGCATTGCCGAGTAAGTTTAATACTATTTGGCGAATACGCCCTTGATCACCGACTACGAGTGTCTGTAATTGCGAGTCAATTTCTTGTGCCAGTATCAATGATTTTTGCGTTGCGTTACCCCTCAATAAATTTATGGCATTATCGAGGGTTTCGTTGAGGCTAAAGCTTTCCTCCTCAAGCTCTAGTTTATCTGCTTCCATTTTACTTATATCTAAAATCTCATTTAGCAGACTCAGTAGGTGCTTTGCAGAGGAATAAGCGGTTGTAATAAACTCCCTTTGTTCTGTATTTAGGTTTTTATCCTCCGTCATTAGTCCTAATAATCCCAGCACAGCATTTAGTGGCGTACGTAATTCGTGACTTATAGTTGCAAGGAAATCGGTTTTAGTTCTATTCGCCGTTTCAGCACGAATTTTCTCATCTGTTAATTGTTGTTCTTTCTTAATGAGTTCGGATATATCTCGGTAATAGGCAACAACTCCGCCGTCGCGCATAGGGCTTTCTGATATTTGAAGCCAGCTGCCGTCAGTACATTTCAACTGCCGCGAAGTAGAAAACTCCTTTCGAGTCGCTTGAGTGAGTTGTTCTTGAAGAAACTCATCTTCCTTAGCCTTGTTTTCAAACAAATATCGACCGGCTCGGATTTCAGCATGCCAAAGATCTTCATAGTGATCCCCGATGCCTAGATTTGGATCAACGGTGTGATAATGGCTTTGCAGTTGCGCATTGACTACCGCGAGTCGTCGATCAGATTCGAAGATGGCGAAACCGTCGGGAAGGGCTTCGATCGCGTCACGAAATTGCCGTTCACTTTTGCTAAGTGCTTCAGTAGCTCGACTTATTGAGCGCTGTAATATGCTCGGTAGCCGCAGAAGTGAATACCCTATTAAAGCGACCAACATCGATGCAAAAAAAGCGATTTGTCTATTGCGAGAGAGATCAGGCCAAGTATTAGTCCACCCCATCCTTGGTAAGGTAGCTAGCTGCCAACTTCCGGCCGGCAATTGAATGTTACTAAGCAATGCATCCGTAGTGAAGATCGATGCATTACCGAAGAAAACCGCACCCTTTTCCCCTGTGCCATTGCGCCCGCGAATAGCAAGCTGATTCTTTGCGGCAAACTCGCTTATGCCAACCTCTTTAAGCAGGGAGGGGAAGTCTAGTAGGATTGAAGCGAAGCCCCAAAAGAAATCTTGTCCGTTTCGCTCTAGGAAAACTGGCAATCTGCCAATCAGAGCCTCGCCTCCCTGAATTAAGTGCAGCGGGCCGGCAAGCCATATACCTTTGGCAATTATTGCTTTCTCAGCTGCGTCACGACGCTCTGGGTCGGCTAATAGGTCATGTCCAATTGCGTCCTCGTTTTGCATTTTGGGCCAGACATGGGTCACAACGCCGTCAGGTGCGAGCTGTAAGCTTTTAACAGATCGTACGCCGTCGCCCAACTCACTGGCGAATTTTTGAAAAGTTTCCTCATTAAAATTGGGGTTTGCGTGGACCATTGCACTTAGGCCCTGAACGAGATAGAGCTTGGCGTTTAAGGCGGACTCTAGATTAGCCCTTAAGATTGAAAGCTCTCTAAGTAGCTCGTTTTCTTGTTCACTGCGTACCCTACTTGTCTGTTGGGCCTCGAGAAACCCTGCTGTCCAAATTAAACCCGCGAACAGAATCATTGAGAGTATCGTGGCTCCTGTGCGGGTGAAAGCGTACTCCCAAACACTAGCCGAATTGGTTTTTTGTTTATGTTGCTGCGATTCGATCAATGCGGCAGAACCTCATTTAAAAATTTAGCGGCATGCCTTGATGTTGCAGGCCGCTTTGCAATTTGCAAATCATACCGCGATTTATTTTCTTTTTACATATTTAAAAAATCGATAAAATCATAAAAAGACTATATATATCATGCGCTTATATTCTTAATCGTTTGTGGCACATCGGTTGCGATACACCCTCCATTCAAACAGGAGAGCAGCCATGTTCACATCAGAAAAATTATCAACACCAGTAAGAGTTAGCAACCGTATCGGTGATCGGATTATTGCTGCGATCACCGTTCTAGCATTATGCCCGTTAATCTTAGCGCATATTCTTCTTCAGCACTTGTATCGTCGAAAAGTGTTGGATGTGCATAATTTACGTGGTGCCTCGAAGTTGCCTGTCAAAACATACTCACTTCGTGGGCGAGCAACTCTCAGTCGAGTACTGTTACTTTTGAATGTTATTCGTGGTGATTTTGCTCTTGTAGGTCATCGTATTACAGCCATCTGCCATGCGCCGTCACCTAGTGGCGATGAGTCCTTGCCGGGTATGTTCTCCTTATTTGAGTTACGTCGTATCTCTGGGCTGGATTTTATTGATGAGGCTGCATGCAACAGGGAATACTCGAGTAAAGCTAGTTTAAAGACAGATCTTGCGATTGTTATAAAGTCTTTATTGGCAGGTATGCTTTACAGCTCCAATACGGAACTGCGCGACGCCGAGGAATTTCAAATTTTTGGTGTAAATATCAAGAATGTCAGTATGGATAGTGCGCTAAACCACATTGATGGAGACATCAAAGCGGGCCGCCAGACAAGCATTTTCTTTGCAAATGCTCATACCCTCAATCTTGCTTATGACGACAACGCCTTCCGAACTACGTTGAATAGCGTAGATTATGTCTTTCCCGATGGCAGCGGTATCGAAGTAGCTTGCCGCCGTACGGGCATTCGTCGCAAGGGTAATATTAATGGAACCGATATGTTGCCGCTGTTGTGTGAGCAGCTAGCACGTAACGGGCAGAGTATATATATGCTGGGTGGCGAAGAAGGCATTGCCGAGGGGGCTATGGCATCGATGCTACGTCGTCATAGATCGCTCCACAGCGCCGGTACCCACAACGGATTCTTTGATAAAGATAATTGTGACGCCCTCATCGAAAAAATTAACAACAGTGGTGCCAATATTCTACTTGTCGGTATGGGGCAGCCATTGCAAGAAGAATGGGTGATGAAAAATCGTCACAAGTTAAAAGTTGCTGTTGTGATGGCTGTCGGTGGTTTGTTTGACTTCTATGCAGATAAAGTTTCAAGAGCGCCGATTTGGTTGCGTGAGCTGGGTATGGAGTGGACGTGGCGGTTAATACAAGAGCCAGGAAGAATGTGGAAGCGCTATATTATTGGTAATCCTCTGTTTCTTATGCGCCTACGAAAGGCTGCCGCATAATACACGGACAAGCAGTGATGGCTCGCGTCTGGCCATCACCGCTTGTCAATAAGTAGCAGCTATTGATTCTATAGTTCCGGAGATTTCTAGGTGGTTACTGATTTGCGCAATGTTAAATGCATTATGAGTCGCATAATGCGAATAGGCGTTATTTTTGCAATGTGCGAAATTGCATAAACGGCATAATTACTTCTTATCTTACTGTTTTTTATGGGTATTTTAATATTTTTAGTGATTGGCACGAGCACTGCAGTCTTTAGGTTAACTAAGGACGACAGTTCCTATCACGCGAGCCATAATCTATTTGGAATGCCAAAATGAAGACAGTCTATTGCCAAGTAAATCATCGTCCTATCCCATTTGCGCTGAACTTACGCGTGGTGAGCGCCTCACTGATGCTACTTGTATTGAGCGCGTGCTCTACTACTCCCGCGAGTCGCCATAGTCAGATGCCGGCATCACCAGCCGATATTGCGCAACTTGCCACAGCTAGTAGTGACATGCAGGGTCCTGGTCGCCTCCAAATCGCAAGCTGCACGGAAAATACGACTCACTTTGCTGGAGACCAAAGTAATTACTCGGTAAATCAGCCGCTGCCTAGCGGTTTCAGGAATCCAGGCACACCACGTAGTCAATATGCGGCGAGCAGCCGCTTACTCCCGCTTTCGCCGGGGGATAAAATTGATATACGCATACATGATGGCGAGGAGTTTAGCGGGGAGTATTTGGTAAGTCATGACGGTAATATCGAGCTTCCTTACCTATCTCCTTTGCAGGTTGTTGGTTTGGATACCGAAGAAGTCGAGTCTCGCTTGAGTATGATGCTAATTACGAAGCAGATTTTTTTAGCGCACACGCTCCGACTCAGCGTTCGCCCACTACAGTGGGCGCCCGTTATGGTGTCGGTGTCAGGTGCTGTTTACGAGCCGGGACGGGTGTTGATTAACGAACTTATACCGCAACAAGTTCATCAGGATAAAAATCGAATCAGTGGTGATTATCCTACTAAGCGTTATTTGAGCGAAGCCTTGCGTGCCGCGAGTGGAGTGCGTCCTGACGCGAGGGTAGATAAAGTTATTTTGATTCGAGATGGCTGGCAGCAAGAAATTAATTTGGCTGGAGTCTTTTCCGGGCATAGTAGCGGCGATGTGCCGCTGATTGCTGGTGACCAGATAATAGTGCCGTCTGCGGGTTGTTTGCAGGCTGAGTTGATTCGTCCTACTCAATTAACGCCAAAGGGGATACGTGTCTTTATCTCAAACTTAACAGACAGTGCGAAGAATAATGCCTCTGCCGCAGTTGGCCAGTATTCTAGTAGTATGCCCTACGGATCTAGGCTTCTGCAGGCGGTTGTTTCGGGTAACTGCAGCGGTGGCACTCGTATGACAAATTCCTCACGCTATGCAGTATTGGTTGGAATGAACCCTGTAACCGGTAAAAACGAAGTTATTGAGAGGAATATCGAAGAGTTACTACGCAACCCCGATGAACCAGGAAATAATCCCTATCTACTGCCGAATGATACGGTAAGCTGCTACGACTCAACGATCGTTAATATACGTGACATCGCTAGAGCAATAGTGGATGTAGCGTCGCCATTTTCGATTTTACGCTGATTACTGGAGTAGGAGGATTATGACACCAAGCGTTGACCCAAGCAGAGCCTTGCAACCTTATAATGATGGGGCTGATAAACCACGATGGACTCGTTATATAGTCGTAGGCGTTGTTGCGTTTGTGATCATCTGGGGCTTGGTTGGGCTTTACGTTACCTCTGCTCCTCAATACGTTAGCAATTTTGCTTTCGTGCTGCCGGGTAAAAGTGGCTCGAGCAAAGTGAATTTGGAAAGTATTGGGGAAGCTAGCAGTAGTAGTAGTTCACCTTTCGGGATCAAGGGGATCAATCCTAGGGTTAATTACAAAGAGATGCTTCTCAGTGCCACGGTTATAGGTACTGCAGCAAAAAGACTTGGTATCGATTATTCAGACTTTAAACAACCAGTAATAAAGCTAGTAGATGAAACTGCGATTATTAAGGTATCTACTAAGGCCAGGAGTCCTGGGTTTGCGCAGAAGCAGGGAAGCGCCTTAATCGAGGCTTTCAATCATCGAATTACGGTGCTCCGTGCGGATGAACTTCAAAGCCGAGAAGATGCTGTTTCACAGGCCTTAGCCGTATATAAGAACCGCTTGAAGGAGGCCCAGCTGGCCTTGATTTTGCACAAACAGGATTCCCAGTACGTATCTGCTCGCCAGTATGAGGAGCTGAGTTTACGCTTAGAGCGAATTAAAGAAGATCGGGTTGGCAGTGTCGCGGAGCGCGATAGAGTGAGTGGTTATGTGGATCAATTATCCCGCAATCTTGGCATCACTCCCCAGCTCGCGGCCAGCGCCTTTATTCTCAATGCAGATCAGCAATTTCGTGAGAATTTGGAAAACTATCAAAATGCTACCGCAACGCTGGCGGTGTTTCGTTCTAAGTGGGGGGATGCCCATCCACAGGTAGTGACAGAAGGCGCCCGTCAAAAAGGAACACTATCAGCGCTTCAACAGCGAAGTTTTGAGCTGGTAGGACATAAGGACATGGGTACTATAAAACTCATAAATATGAATAATTCTGGGGGGCAGGATGCGCTTTTCCAAGATTTGTTGGTGTCTTTCGCACAAATTGAAGGCCTGTTAGGAAAAATTAAACACCTAGATACCGCGATTATCGATCATAAAAATAGCCTTAAACTTTTTGCTGAAGAGGCGTCCCAGCTAGACGAGCTAGAGCGAAATTATCAAATCGCGGAGGCAGTCTACACCTCTGCGGTGACACAAATTGATACCGGTAAGACCGATATATTCGCCTCTTATCCATTGGTTCAAGTATTGGCAGCACCGTCGCTGCCGCTGCGTCCAGCCTCACCTAATAAAATTCTTGCCGTAGTTGGTGGTGTGATCGGAAGCGGTATGGCTCTATTCGGACTATTCTTGTTATGGAAGCGCAAGCAGTTAATCCAGAAAATATTATCGAAAAGTGGATTTGGTACGCTTTAATTCTGACCTACCCTTTTTACATGTTGGGTGCTGTATACCTTGTGGCACCGGTGCTCGCATGGCTACTAATAATGTACTGGGTATACAATTTCTGGTTGCCTCAGTCTATGCGGGCAAAAAGTATTCAGGTTGAGCCTCATCCTGTGGTCATGCTTTGGGTAGTTGGTATGCTTGTGATGGAAGTCGCCTTGCTGATAGGCCATTTAGATTTTTATCTAGGTATTCCCGCAATTATAAAATCAAGTATCGGCTGGGCAAAGGGCTGGGCCCTGTTGGCCCTATTCATCATGATCGGTGCAACCTTACCAATCCGAGCTGAGTTAATATATCGGGCTTGCTGTGTAATTTGTTTACATACATTACTGTTAATACCGCTGTTTGTTGTAGCTGCCTACACTCCGATTCCAGGTACGATTTATATCTCGCCACTGAAAATTATTGGTGGGCCCGGTCCCGAGTTTTTCGAGTTTCAGTTATATGGAATAAATCCAGAGTCTCTAGGGCCGCGGTGGAGATTCTTTACACCCTGGGCGCCGGCGGCAGGCCTATTGGCCAATTTCTATTTCGTCTTTGCGTTGAAAGAGCAGAACGTGCGTTGGCGATGGATAGGTATCTTGGGCAGTATTGCAATGGTATTAATGTGCCAATCTCGCGCCGGCTTGGTAGCAATGTTGTTTGTTTCGCCAGCGGTATATTTTATTTCAAAACTCAATTCGCCTGCACTATGGATAAGCGGCGGCGTTGGTGTTTCTACCATGGCTGTTGTCGCGACACAGCTTATGAACTTTGCAGAATCATCAGTTGAGGAGTTCAAGTCGGCGCGTGCTGGGTCTAGTCGCGTTCGCGCAGCATTGGCACGTATTGCTATCCAGCGCTGGCGAGATGAGGCACCCATCTGGGGGCACGGAGTCGTTGAGCGAGGGCCTCATCTAGTAGAGTATATGCCTATAGGCTCGCATCACAGTTGGTACGGCTTGTTGTTTGTAAAAGGTATTGTTGGGTTTTTAGCGTTATTAATTCCTATGGCTGTAACCTTGATGTTACTTTTGGTGCAGGCGCAAAACTGCCGAACGGCGCAGGCTGCACTTTCTTGTGTTCTCATATTGATCATGTTTAGTTTTGGCGAAAATATTGAGATGTTGGCTTATCTTTTTTGGCCCGCATTAGTATTGATTGGTATCGCATTTCGCAACGACACCTTATCAAAAGCCATAATAGAGAAACAGCAACGAAGGAACGGCGTTGGCCGTATTTAGGAATAGTTCTATGAAACGTTTTGACGCTCTATTGGTCGGTTACTACGGCATGCACAATACCGGTGATGATATGTTGATGGCGGCAGCGGCAGCTGGCGCGCGACGTCATCTAATGGCTAATAATATTGCAGCCACCGCAGCGAGAGGCAGTGATGTTTGTTATGCCTTGAATATTTCAGCTATTCAAAGTAAAAAACAGAAATTTAGAGGCCATGATCGGATTTTAAAGTATATCGCAGCAACGAATAGTCGCCATATAGTGATTGGTGGTGGTTCCGTTTTTCATACGGCTAAAGACATACGGCAGAAATTGCAATATTTGAAGCTTGCAGGCAGTAACAAGCATTGTGCAGTTGGGGTTGGTCTCGGCCCTTTTGTTGACTCCGAGGCGGAGCGAGTTTGTGCTGATTTTCTAAATCGATGTGATTTTACAGGCCTGCGCGATCGCGTCAGCTTTGACATTGCTCGTAGTATTGCACCGAATGCCAATGTGGCCCTCACTTTCGATCTAGCACCTGGCATGAGTATTGAGCCTGACTTTGTGTCTGCTTTGGCGCCAAATCGAGATAATGCGATTGGCGTTGCGTTGTGCCCGGTAGAGCGTTTTAGTGGTGACGAAAACGCAGAGTTACATCGAAATAGTGTTATTGCCAATACATTGAACAAACTCTACAAGCAGGAGAAGTTTGAAGTTAGATTAATCGACTTTAACGGACATCCTGATTTGGGCGATCACCCGGTACATCAAGATCTTCGACAAAAATTAAAGAATATACCCTGTGAAATTATTCATTATGCAGCTGACCCGATGCGCGCGGTGAATCAAATTAGTCGTTTGCGTGGTATTTTGGCAATGCGTTTACACGCTGCAGTATTTGCGTATTTAAGTGGGACCCCGGCGATCGTGTTGAATTACCACCCTAAGTGTCATAATTGGTGCCGAGATATAGGGCAAAGTGAAGACTTTGGCATGGACACTATTGATATAGATGGTGCGAAGCTAGAGACAAGTTTAGCGAGAATATTGGCTGACGATTATACATTCCCGCAACTAGCTATTGGTGCAGCAGCAGAAAAAGCAATGAGTAATTGGAGCAGCTATTGATGACTGAGAACAGCGATATGCAGTTGCCGAAGTATTCTGTAGTTGTGCCTTTGTATAATAAGGCCGGCCACATCGGAGACACGCTTGATTCAATAGTTGCGCAGACCGTTTCAGACTTTGAAGTTGTTGTAGTCGATGATGGATCTTCCGATAAAGGGCCCGACATCGTCCGCGAGTATAGCCAGCTCGATACTCGAATAAGGCTTATTTGCCAAGCCAACGGTGGAGTGTCTAAAGCACGTAATACCGGTATTTCTGAGGCGAAGGGCGAGTACATTGTATTCCTGGACGGAGATGATTTGTGGGCTCCGTACTTATTGTCGGAAATTGATAGCTTGTTGATTGCTTTTCCTCAATGTGGTGCTTACTCTACCGCCTACGCTCATCGCTATCAGAAAGGCGACGACATTGTTATACAACCCAAATTCAATGCATTGCAACGACGCTCGGCCCAGTTTGAGTATGATTTCTTCGCCGTTGCCAGCAGGGGTGAACTACCGATCACACCCTCTTGTGCGTGTGTTCCGGCGGTGGTTTTAAAGCAAGTTGGAGGCTTTCCAGAAGGCGAGCCAATGGGGGAGGATCAGGATATGTGGGTGCGTATCGCCTACCGTTATTCTATGGCGTTTTCCCAGCGAGTTTCTTCCTATTATCTTCAAGATGCTGATAATCGTGCCTGTTTAACAAACCCTCCAGATAGCGAATGTCCATTCAGTAAAAGACTTCTTGCTCACGCAATGAACTCCGCTGATTCACGCAAGCAGGATATGCTGCGTTTGACGGCGAATCACATTTTACATATTGCTCAGTTGAATATTCGCGCCGGCAAATCCGAAGCAGTGCTTCCCTTACTGCGTGATTCTAGAACAAGGCTCTTGCCTCTGAAGCGACTTAAGTGGGAAATTATTCGGATCTTTAGCTGAAATTATTTTGTTGCTGCGTGTTTGCGTGGGGGAATTTCAGTTTATTAATGTTACATCGATAGAACCACGTTTTTAGATAGCTGATCTACCGATTGAATTCTATCCTTTGTACACGAGGGAGTGAAGGCTAAAGCTTGCTTGGATTTCTTCGCCCAGTTTTGAGTTGCTGGGCTGAGGATAATAAAGTCATATCTATTAAGAGCACGCTGGACATCCCCCCCCTTTTTTTTACAAAGGTTTTCTCGTTGTATCACGTTGTCTACTTGATGTTGTGTCTATTATGTCGCGTAGACTCCGATTGCCAATGTCAATCGAAAATTGGAGCCAGCAACAAATACCCAATAATTTGAAACTGTCTTCCATTAGTACTGAAGACCAGGAGAACTCGGCAGACACTAAATCAAACAAAACCGATCCAGCCCAAAAGCTAATTGCAGGTAGTGCAAAAATAAAGGAGCTTTGAATGGCACTCCGAAACAGGCACAGCACGAGAATAATCATCAGGCCAATCGCCATCTGAATAATCCAGTCTGACATACCAAATAACTCTCCAGCTAGGGTCTCATGAAGTTGAAATGCATCATCTAGCATGAGTACTATGGTACATATTGATAACCAAAACCCTGCGCTACTACGTTTTGATATTCCCAGCTGTTTACGAAATCCAGCTGTGAATAACATGATGCCCGCTGCAATCGCTAATAATATTATTCCAAGGGTAGACAGAGCGCCAGTCAGCCAGGTTTTAGTGTCTGACATACCGGCATCTTCGCTTAAGGTGGAAAAACTCAGCCCTGTTTCTCGACTTATCATTATCGTCAGTAGAATGACTATTAAACCAATAATCATAGGTTGCTTGAGTCGTTCTGGTCGAAACTTAGCGACCTCGACCCGACGACGAATAATTAATTTACTGTGCAGAATTGGCTTATCCATACTGACCTCAACTTTATTTGGCTTAAGCTGGAATACCCATTGCCTGGCGCTCAAGGGCTTCATACTGTGGTGTGGATAATATCGAAAGAAGAATTGCGCATGTTGCCGTTATAGCGCTGCGACTAAAATCTTTGACAATGATGCTACTGTTCGACTTGAACGCCAGCAAAGTTAACATTCTTGCGCTACTAGCATCTCTAGACTGGATAGCGCGGCGAGCTAAGTAACGGTACTGATAGGCCCGAGCCAAGGATTCCCACTTGGCGACAAAATCAGGATCTATCTGTCGATTTTTTTCTACTGATCGCTCCCATGCTGCAAGCTGCTTCTGCCAGTTTGCAGAAAGACCGCCACCATTTACTCGATAATATGTTAATACCTCATTCACCCCTTCAAATTTCCACTTGGTTGATAGTGCAATTCTCAGCCAGCATTCAACATCTTCGGATTGGCGAAAACTCTCGTCAAAGTACATAGCGTCGGCATGACCGTGTTCGGGGCTAAAAAAAGCGATCTCCGAAAACACCGCTTTGCGTAGTACTGGTGCGGATCCATTGCCCACTGGGTTGCGGCAGAATATATCGTCTGCACTTATATTTTTATGCTTTGGATACTGACCAATTTTCATGTCTGTTCCGGCCTCGTCGATAAACTGAGATCCGCTATAGCTGATGCCGATGTCAGGGTTCGCACGCAAGTGCGATACATGTATCTCTATCTTCTTAGGGAACCAGGTATCATCTGCATCTAATAGAGCCACAAAGTCGCCCTTTGCCCAGCGAATTCCTGTGTTTCTTGCACCTGCCAAACCTCTATTATTTTGCTTCACTAATACAATACGATTGTCATCATAGCTGTTCACGATATCCGCGCAGTTATCTGGTGAACCGTCGTCTACACAAATGATTTCTAGGTTCCGGTAGCTTTGCTCTAATACCGAATTAAGGCAGGCATGTAGGTATTTTGCTGCGTTATACATTGGAATAACTACACTAACTAATGGCGCTCTAGTTAGGTCTAGCATTTCAGCTTTTAGCTTGTTTTCGAATGCTTTATCAATGAAATCCATGGTTTGTCTCCTTATTCGATATAGAGGGGATTAATAAGCGCCGGCGCCGAATAGAACCGCGGGTATTGTTTTTAGGGTGATGGCGATATCAGTGAACAAATTTCGTTCGCGGATATAACGAAGATCCAAATCTATTTGTTCAGCGAAGCTAAGGTCGGCGCGACCAGATACCTGCCAAAGTCCAGAAATTCCAGGTAAGGCCTTTAAGCGAAGACGGTCGTATTCGCTGTATTGTTCAACCTCTGAAACTAATGCGGGACGGGGGCCGATTAATGACATTTCGCCCCGCAGGACGTTAATTAGTTGGGGTAACTCGTCAATGGATAATTTGCGGATGATGTGTCCAACGCGAGTAACTCGTGGGTCATTGACGAATTTTCTGCATACTCCGTCACGGTCACTCTCCATAGATGCAACTTTGGCGTGTAACTGGGGATCAGTGCTCATTGAGCGAAACTTGATCATCGCGAAGAGCTGACCGTTTTCACCAACACGCTGCTGGCGGAAGAATATGCCGCCCTTGCTTCCTAAGACAATTGCCACTGCGGTCAATAGTAGTAAAGGAGATAGTGCGATAATAAGAAGCACGCTGCCCGTCACATCGTATGCCCGCTTATATCCCTTGCGGTAGATCCACAGAGGCAGTGAGAGTAGGGGGATCACTAAAGATGACATATCTTTCGGAGTAAGCGTTGAGGGTTTTTTGTTTACTTTTTGCATGGTTGAACTCCTGAAAACAAATGTTGGAAAGTTATATAACTTGCCTTTGCTCTTAGTTTTGCAACCGGTGTGCCATCTTGTATTTATAATTTAAGCTATTGTTTTATAACGATTTTAAATAAAATTCAGGTGGTTTTTATTTCTATTTATTGGTTGGATTTGCAAATTGCAACGCAAAAAAAATGGCAAATTTCAATAGTTGAAATATCTTGTGTGTGCTTTGCTAAAATTTAATATTTTTCGAGGAAAGAGCGCCGGAGGCGCTCAAGGAATGACTCAGTTTTTTAGAGCTAGGAAAATGCAGAAGTGGGGTTTAATTGATGTAACTACGCCAGAGCTCTGTGGCTGTTGTAATCTTTTGAAACGAGACCTTCTATTAATACGATAGCGGCAAGCAGGTAGAGGGCAATCATTGTCATCGTGACTGTCAGTGCACCCCATTGCGCCGCGAAGACAATAGCCACACAGAATACTGAGGTGAAAGTGATGGCTAATATATTTTCTTTTCTTAAATCATTGCCCGCCCTGAAAAACATACTGCCCGATTCAAATACCATGCGTGGTATTGCCGACAGGCAAAGACAGCTGATCAGTAAGCTGGCATCGGCCCACTGTTTACCAAATAGTAACGGTACATATATGGGGGCTAGGGCGGCTTGCAATAAGATAATTGGCGCGATGAAACTCATGCCGGTTTTTAGTGCGCTAATATAGCTCTTAACAAGGTTTTCTCCTGAGCGCTGTGCTTCGCATAGCTTAGGGAGTAATGCAGTATTAAATCCCTGCGTTAGTGACAAGCTAATGCCTAGCCCAGCATTTCTTGCAAAGGCATATAGCCCAAATAGATCCGGACTCAGTACTCGTCCCAATATGAATAGGTCAATTTGATTGCGTCCGTTTCGTAGGCATTCAGCCATTAATACGCCTCCAGAATAGCGGCGCATAGATTTAAGTTCAGAGAGAGCAAGCTGCCAGCGTGGTTGCCAAGTTACTTGTCGGTTTATAACGATCACCCAGACTAAGGCTGCACCGATTTTTGGCCAAATAACCGACCATACACCGAAGCCTGCAATTGCGAGGCCAGCAGCAATGAGGTTGTCAGCAGTTACTGTCAGGCCCATTATGAGCCCGGCTTCTTTCATGCGATTGCTGCGCTGTAGTAGATTGAATTGCACCATGGCAAAAGGATAAATTAGGTGCGTGACAGAGAGGGCTCGAAGAAGGTCTGACAGCACGGGAGCGTCGTACAGGGCGGCGATATGCGGTGAAAGGGAGTACTGCAATGCAAACATTACTAGCCCTAAGGCTAAATTTAGCCAGAATACGGTGGCACTCACGACGGCCAGTTTGTGGTTTTCGGCTTTGACGATTAAATTGCCAATACCGTTGCTAGCGAGAACGCGGACTATTTCAGCTGTTGCTATCGCTAAGGCCGCTAGCCCGTAATCATTTAGGGTCAAGTAGCGGGCCAATACTAAGGTAGTAATTAGACGCGATACTCTCACCATCATTTCACCAGCAGCGATCCAGCTAAGGTTTCTTAGGAATCCGATATGTTCAGTCATATTTCTTGTCTCGAGTTACTTAATCGCTAGTTACGGTGCATACGCGCTAGTTAAGCAATGACTGGGCCACTACTGTTATATTTTAAGTCTATGTTTTATATGGGAAATATTAATTTTTTGTGTTGCAGAGTCGCTCAATTCAAGATTGATTCGCATTTTGCAAAGCATATTGAACTGATTTAAATAAGGGGGGATATTCCGCTTTCGAATCCGGCGGTGATTGAGCCGTTTCGCCAGGGTGTTTACGCTGTTGTCCACGGACATCGCAACCGTTTATACGGCCAATAACTCATGCTAAGGCGCGGTATGCCACATATCGAGGGTATATGACAAGTTGCGAAGACAACTTCTTTTGAGCTTATGCATGCTCTACTGAGTATGTGAAGCGTTTAACGGAGCCATCAGCCTACAAATAGTCCACTAGCCTAATCGATGATAGCTACAAGGGAGCTAGTATCAGCTCCTAATTTTCGAAAATTCGTCATCCATACGCATAAACATATAGACGCCCATTTTATTTTCGTCGTCAGAAAAATTCTCAGTAATACGTTTAATCACATTGCAGGCACTCGCGATCATTTCATTGCAGTGTTGCTGCCCTGCTGGGGTGAGTGTGATGAGCTTTTCACGTCCAGAATTTGGGTCTTCTTCCAGCTCTATATAGTTCAGCGGGGCTTTGGAAAGTGCGCGTAAGGCTTTGGAAACACTGCTGCTAGTAATGTCATACCAGTTTGTCATTAATCTCACAATGTCTTTGCGGCTGATAGCCTTCTCACCGCTGCGAGCTGTTTCTGAGCGAAGTATCCACATGATCACAGTTTGGTGGCGATCTAAACGGCCGCACTCCATCAATCCGGCTTCAATCTTCATCCCAATAGAAAAATGAATGGGATAAAAATAGTCCAAAAACATATTTGGTGCGGTTTCTTGATTGACGGGCACGTCGTCGTGTTTTTTCCAGCGGTTATTCAATTTGCTTCCCAATATATTGATTTGTATGTGAATTTAGGGTCGATTGGACACAGTGTCAAGATCTTTGGCTTGTGACATTATAATGAAAAGAAATAGTGTCGACTTGACACTATTTCTTTTGGCGTATATTCTTGCTCGAAATGATAATGATTAGAGCAGGTTGTGGATGTGAGTAGTCATCTTGAGCGTCAATTAGATACCTTGCGCAGTGCGTACCACTTAGAACGTTTTCCTTCACTTTCTATAAGATTGGATCGCCTCCGCCGTGTTAAAGCTATGTTGTCTGAAAATGAAACTGCATGGTGCGAGGCATTATCACAAGATTTTGGCTATCGCTCAGTAGATCAAAGCTCGTTTGCCGATATCACTACAAGTATTAAATCAGTAAATCATGCCTTAAAGAATTTAAAGTTCTGGATGAAAGCGGAGCGCCGTACACCTGATTTAAGTTTGAGATTGGCTGGTGCTAAGACCTACGTTGAGGCCTTTCCAAAAGGTGTTGTGGGTATTGTAAGCCCATGGAACTTCCCTATAAATTTAGCGCTTTCGCCCCTGGTTTCGGTACTTGCGGCAGGCAACCGCGCGTTTATAAAGCCTTCAGAGGCAACGCCAGCAACATCGGCGTTACTGGAAAGCTTAATCGCCAAATATTTTTCCGAGGGTGAAGTGTCGGTAGCCTGCGGGGACGTCGATGTTGCTCAGGCCTTCGTTAAACTCCCGTTTGATCATATTATTTACACCGGCGGCGAAACGGTCGCCCGCCATATTATGCGTGATGCGGCTGATCACCTTGTTCCACTTACCCTTGAGTTAGGTGGCAAATCGCCGGTTATTGTTAGTAATTCGGCGGATCTAACATTGACCGCGAAGCGTGTTGCTTTTGGTAAGTACTTTAATGCCGGACAAATCTGTATTGCTCCTGATTATCTTTTAATCGCCTCGGACCGATTAGAGTCATTTCTAGCGGAATTAAAAGCGGCCGTTGAAATTATCGATTCTTCACAAGGCTCCGCTGATGCAGTCGCCGTTGTTAACGACCGGCACAGACAGCGTTTAGCTAATTTGGTGTCTGAGGCCGAGAATCAGGACGGACGTACTGTTAGATTTTCAGGGGCTAATAAATCGACTTACCAATTATCCGTTCTAATTGATCCCTCCGACGATGCCGAGATTAATTGCGCCGAGATATTCGGGCCAGTATTACTTATTAAAACGATTGGCGATCTTAGCGAACAAATCACCTATATCAACAAATCCTCTCATCCCTTAGTTATTTATTACTTTGGTCGCAGCGAAGCTGAATTTAGACGCGTTGCGTGTGAAACCAGTTCGGGCGGCCTCGTTAAGAACGACGTGATTTTTCAGTATGCCAATGATGATCTGCCATTTGGCGGTGTTGGCGGCAGCGGCATGGGTAAGTATCGCGGTGAGTACGGTTTCAAAGAGTTTTCAAATAATAGGGCGGTGTATAAGTCCGGGTTTATCGATGTATCCGGGTTCGTCACACCACCTTATTCAGGCATGTTCAGAATGGTTAATAAATTGATGAGGAAGATATGAGTAATAACGCTATGAGTGGTACAGAGACGGATATCGAACTCCTCGTTAAAAACATGTTGTCACCGGCATGTATCAGTAATCCCTATCCGGTTTATAAGCAGTTACGCGCTCACCCGCCTGTAAATGGCTTGCTAGATTATCCGCCTGGCACCGTGCCTGGTGTTGATACGCCTTATCCAGCATGGGTCGTGACACGCTATGAAGATGTTGACTACGTACTGCGTAATCCCGAGATATTTTCATCGGAAGATCCGATGCAAGCCAATTCAAGTGCGCCTAGCTTGATGTTGGTAAACCATGACCGTCCGCGTCATACCGCACTTAGAAATTTAGCAAAAATGGCTTTTACACCCAAGCGAATTCACGATGACATTGTTGATCGCCTGCGTGCAGATATTATCAAAATTGTCGATGCGTCCTTGAATACCAAGATGGACTTTATGGTGGAAGTGGCTGGGGTTATTCCCGCCATGGTAATGACTTACCTGATGGGCTTGCCGCGCGAAGACTATAAGCTTCTCGTACGCTGGGCGAATGCTTTCATGGTTTCATCGGACTTTACGCCAGCAGAGCGTCAGGCCTGCAATGAAGAACTATTTCACTACTTTGTCGATAAAGTTGAAAAGCGCTACGCAGACATTGCGGCAGGTCTAGAGGTCTCTGATGATCTTATGACGGCATTCATTAACGCTGAATACCAAGGCGATATTCTTTCTAAAGAAGAGGTGACTTTATTCTGTATCACCTTGGTAGTTGCCGGTGCCGAGACCACTACCTATTTCATTGGTAACTTGATGGGTGTGATGCTGGAAGATCCATCATGGTTTTCAAAGCTAAATGAAGATCGCGGTTTGATACGACCATTCATGGAGGAGTGTCTTCGTAGAGATGGGCCTCCACAGCGTCTTTTTCGTCTGGTTCTAAAGGATTGTGAAATTTCAGGTCAAGAAATAAAAGCTGGAGATTGGGTCGCGTTTTTCATGGCCTCAGCCAATCACGATGAAAGCATCTTTCCGGAACCGGAAAATTTCATTATTGGCCGGAAAAATATTACCAAGCACATCACCTTTGGTCGCGGTATTCACCATTGTCTAGGCGCTCCTCTGGCCCGTGTGGAAGCTGAAATAATGTTGAATGTCATTCTTGATAAATGTGCTGGCGTCGATGGCAGTCTGGCCGACTCTCGTCGCCAGTCAGGTGGATTACTTGCCTATGGGTTTAGCACATTGCCACTAGAGCTTATTGCCAAGCAGGCATAGAAAACGAAAGTGACGTTTTTTAATTAAGGATTTTGCGATGCAAGTAATAGTAAGGGATAGAGCTGGCGAGGTCGCCGAGTACTGTGTGGAAGATCTTGGCGAACTTTTCACAGTCCTAAGCGATGAAATGAAGATAGACGCCTTATGTGGCGGGTGCTGCTCTTGTGCAACCTGTCATGTCTACACCGACGCAACTGACACCGCTAGATTATCTGACTGCGATGAAGATGAAAAAAGTGTGTTAGATGGATTACTGCATGTGAAAGCCGGTAGTCGCTTGCTATGCCAGTTAGCGTCAAAAGTCGAAATTAGTAAGTTAAACATCACAATAGCTCAAGCTGAATAGAGGAATAATAATGAGTGATATTGAAGCTAAAAAGTTAGAAGAATCGAACTTGGCACTAACTAAAGAGGTGTTTTTTCGATTTGGTAGTCACGACGTAGACGGCATAGTAGAGCTACTCCATGAAGACGCTCATATCGAGTTTTATGGTCCCAGCGAAATCCCATATGCAGGTGATTATAGGGGCGTGGCCGAATGCCGGAAATTTTTTAGCACTGTTCTTTCATCGGTAGATATCCATGTTTTTGAGCCGGAAGAGTTTATCTGTGAAAACGATAGGGTGATCGTTGTTGGTAGTTTGAGGCTTACTACGAAAAAAAATGGCAATGAAATTAAGTCGCCGTTTGTACATGTCATCACTTGCAAAGATGGCAAGTGGCTATGGTTTCGTGACTTTATGAATACCACCGTGGCGTACAAGGCGTTTACTGACAATGCTGCCTAGTCATCGTAGTTTTTACGTCTCGGATGTCGGACTGTTTTTACTTTTGGCAGTCCCTTGCCTGAATGAGTACCTGATTGGACTGGTACTGTCTTTTGGCGATACCGAGTTCTATGTCGGCTCGGCAAAGACAGCCTTAAATACGTTTGTCGGCATTGCTGGTGTGCTAGGACTTGGTTTTTCACTACTTCGGCTGCGAATTCAAGATAGCAGAGACCTTGTCTTTATTAGTTTGCTGGTGAAGTTGTTCGCTGCCAGCTGGTTGTCGTATGGATTTTTACAGGGAGTGTCCCCGGCACTATTAATACTGGCTATGGCAGATCTGGTAGCGGCAGTAGTTTTGAGTGCTGCACTGATAAAACAGACTTGAAAGCGTTAAATCTAGAAGTGGTAGTTGCCAGCAGACACCTTAAAGATCTGCGGTACTGTTAATAAAAATTAGATAAAAATGGTGTGTAAATAATGAATTACCTATATCGAATGATGGCTTTAGCTGTCGGTGGTAGTGCAGCGATTTCGATCCCAATGATGGCAAATGCCGCTGGTCAGGGGAGTCGACTGATTGAAGAAGTGATGGTTACGGCGCAAAAGCGCGAAGAGGATTCACAAGATATCCCCATAATGATTAGCGCATTTAGTGGCGAGAAACTAGATGCAATGGGTGTTGATTCGACAGCTGATCTTCAAAAAATTACTCCGGGCCTTACATTCACTTATGCCTATGGATATACGGTTATTTATTTGCGCGGCATTGGTACAGATGCATTTTTGCCGAACGCCGACCCCAGTATCGCCACTTATATAGACGGCATAAATATTGGCCCCAGCCAGGGTAAGCAAGATACTTTGGGTGCTGTAAAGCGCGTTGAGGTATTAAAAGGTCCCCAGGGCACCTTGTTTGGCCGCAATGCAACCGGGGGAGCCATCAGTATTATCACTGAAGATCCGCCGGAAGAATTTACCGGCTACCTAAAAACGGAAATGGGTAACTACAACGCAAAAGCAAGCCAGTTGTACTTAGGTTTACCCCTTACCGACAGCCTAGGTCTTACTGTCTCCCTATTTAATAGCTCGCAAGACCTATATGGTCGAAATGAAGTGTTCGGCGAGCCAGGCCCCATGAAAGACGAGTTTGCTGAAGGCGCTCGTGTAAAAATGCGCTGGGATCCGCTAGATAGCTTTTCTATGACCTTAATCGCTGCGTACGGAAATCAATTCACCAGTAATTCATTGTCGCAAGAGAACACAAGGCCCTCCCCGGTGTTGCTTGCAGGTGTTGAGGCCGACGAACCCGATCGGGTTTGGCGTAATAACGATCTCGGTGGCAACTCCACCATGAACGAATTATACGGTGGTATTTTTGAGTGGCATCCCGGTCCGGTAGATGTGAAGTTTATATATTCTGAGAACTATGCGATTGTTGATGAGGCGCATTACGACCTTGATTCAACCGAGCAAGCCGAAGCCTATTTTTATAGCGCGGATCAGTTTAATGATCAAAAAACCTATGAATTACAGGTTTTGTCCAACGAAGATACCTGGTTGTCAGAAGACCTGCAGTGGGTTGCGGGCTTGTATCGCCTTGAAGGCGAGGGCGGCTTTGGTAGTTTATATTTAACGCTTAATCCTGTCGGCTTGGCGGCAAACCTTGCTGGGCTGCCTAAGCTCTTGACGCCTATTTTGGGACCAATCCTAAATTCTACCCCCGATATCGTTCTAGGTAATGGCGGTATTCTCACCACTGAATCAAACTCTGCTTATGCACAGGCGACATGGTTTACCACTGATTGGTTTAATGTAACTGCAGGGGTTCGATACCAAGAAGAGGTGCGTGGTATTACCAATAGCTATTTGGACGTGGTGCTGCCGACAGCGGGCGATCCACCAAATGAGTATTATCGTTCCGGTGATCGATCGCAGAATATTCGTATCTCTGATTTTGAGGCTCCCGATCTAGAGGAAAAAACCGTTTCGCCGCGCTTGGCGATACAGTTCTTTCCTAGTGATAATCTGCAAATATTCGCTTCTGCACAGCGTGGTTATAAAAGTCCTACCTACAATATTGTGAACTTCTTCACTAACCCAGATCCAGTTGATAAAGAAGAGGCAACCGCGGTTGAAATCGGGTTTAAGTCGGACTTGTTTGACGGTACCTTGCGCTTAAATGGCGCTATTTTTAAGACTAAAATCGACGGTTTGTTAACGGCCTTGGTTGCGATTCCATCTGGTGGCATTGTAAGTTTTAAAAATGCCGGTACGGCTGAAATTGAGGGCGCGGAAATTGATTTCCAATGGCAGCCCATGGCAGACCTAAACCCTGGTTTGGTGTTTAGTGGTGGCGCAACGTATCTGGATGCTTTTTATACTGACTATAAGAACGGCGCCGGTTTTGATGATGAGACTGGTCTGTACTTTGGTGAAGATAGTCTAACCGGTGATCCTGCCCGTGACTTTAGCGGCAATCGCATTGTTAGAACGCCACGTTTTAGTTCAAGCGTGTCTGCCAACCAATTCTTAAGTATGGGTGATTTCGGTAATCTGGAGATCGGCGTGGATTACTATTACAACGGCGGATACAACACAACTCCGCAAGCCTCACCGCACTATATTCAAGATCAGTATGAGACGTGGGCAGCTCGTATGTCTTATTTTTACGATCCTTTAGGCTTGCAGTTGACAGCGTTTGTTAATAACGCCAAAGACAAAGATTATACCCAGGCGATGGTGCAGCAAGACTTTGGGCGTACCGTGACTCTAGCGCCACCGCGCACCTACGGTCTACGTTTAAAGTGGGATTTCGATACCCTGTTTTGAGTGAGTTAACTACCCTTGCGGAGGATGCGTTACGGCGCGTCATCCGCCTTTTTAGATATTCAGAATAAAAAGGAAAAAAATATGAAATTTATAAATAATTTATCTAAGTCTGTGGTTAGGGCAAGCCTGCTTGCAGTGTCGCTATCGACAATGAGTAATACTGCTTCTGCGCAGGCAGAAATATTTAGTCTTTTCTCGCTCAACGATGGCCCTTTGGCGACGCTTTATACACCTGTCGATCAATTGGGTCTATTTCCACGGTCGCTTGAAAATGGCGGTGTTTTTTTGATCGCTGGATCTGACATATTGCTTTCTGGAGAAAATCCGATTGATACATTACTTAGTTTGGGTGGCCCTTTGAAAGGCCAGTTAATCCCGATATTTGATGTCTTGGTAGATAACCCCTTGACTACGGTAGACTATGTTTTAGGTGGCGGAACCATTATTTCACCGGGCTTAACGATAGTTCCTCAGCTACCTTTGTTGAATTCGCCGTTAGTTGGTTTGTAAGGTTTAACACGATAATGGTCTCAAGGTATTTTTGATGCCATTTAGTGTGATTGAACTCATTAGGGCTAATTGGTGATCTAGCTTCCTGCCGGAAAACGTTGTTTGTGAAGTCCCACTAAATACGGATCTTTTAGTTCTAGTATTTTGTAGCTTGGTATTTTTCAAATCGTAGTATTGTGTGGGCGATGCGCCAATACGGTGAGTGGCGATGTAAAACCCAAAAAAACATAAATGTCTGCCGACCAAATCCTAAGTACATTGTCTCCGAGGTAATATAGGAGATATTCGCTAAGGCTTTAGATTGTTTATACCGTCAGTATGATAAGCCCGCTGCACAAGTATTGTTGCGTGGGTAAATAAACTTCAATATCGCGGCTGGGTACTCAGTGCAATTGAGTGTGTCGAGATCTATGCCCTGTGGCTATGGCGAACGACCTTAAGAAAAGGGCCGAGCATATCGCGTAGGCAGTACTGGCAAAGATCGCAATGAACCGCCGCACCATCGCCAAAGATTGAGCCATAACCGGCGGTTTTTAAAATGCACTGGAACTCTTGAATTTCAATAGGGTTCTCGAAAATCTTCTTACAACTGTCGCAGGTCATTGACGTTACTTCCTCAATGTCTATCGCGATTTTATTGGTGGTTGCCATGCCTGATTCCCTTCTAATTTAATGCCTGTTCGCCTGTTCGCCTGTTCGCCTGTTCGCCGGTTCTCAACGCTAATGCTAAGTCATTGAAAACCTTATAACAGCAAGCAGGATGTGCGATTTATAATCTCTGAATCGGAGGGTCGCCTTCGATCAAAGCGAAAGCTGCCATCGGTATATACTTCGAGATAACCCCACTCAAGGGTCATTTCATCTTGCCCTCTCTTTGGCGCCGTTGCCCACCAAGGCTCTCGGCTAACTAGTGCTGGGACCATCGTCGATGGCGTTGTCTCTGTCGTTTCTTTTGGGACAAGCTGTTCGGCTAACATGGCTGTGTCTCCTTATTTATAAGTTGCTGCGAGCTTATGTAAATTTTGCCATCACGCCTTCGTGTCACCGGCTGATCTACAAATGTAGCCTCCTAAATTCATAATACTGTATATTCATACAGCTGTTAAGCTTTTATGTCGAGTGCAACAAAACATCGCATTGACATGGAGTTGCTTCTAAGTAGCGAAAAAGTGAATATGTAGCGCCTTAGTGTTGCCTCAGTTGCGGGTATGGATGGTTTAGATCGCGCTGCTGCTGAATGGGGTGTAGACCTAAGATTTATAGATAAATGTATAACAAGGTAAAGTGGCGCATGGGCTGCTGTTTGCTAGGTGATTGCGAGTGCTGGCCCGATGCGGCAAGTACCTGCAGGGATTGCTTGAAAAGGTTGGCAGAACGCCAGGAGAAGACAGTGATGAGTGACACGCAGTGGCAATACCTAAGCTTGCACCGGCAAGGCCGGGTGCTGGAAGTCACATTCCGTTCCGCCGACAAGGTTAACAGCCTGAATAATGCGCTGATGCGGGAGCTGACAGGTCTCGCCCAGGAATTACAATTTGACAGCGAGTTGAGCGCGATCATTCTGACCGGTGCCCCAGCTATTTTTAGTGCCGGTATGGATCTTAAAGATCCCGAAGCCGCTAAGGCCCATAGTATGACCGTGGCGGAACGTCGCCAACTTGTGAAGGTGGGGCCTGCCATGTGTGCGGCGTGGGAAGCGCTGGAGCCGGTCACTATTGTTGCAATTGAAGGTTGGTGTATCGGCGGCGGTACTGCCTTGGCGGTGGCTTGCGACTGGCGCGTTGCGGCGGACAATGCCTGCTTCTATGTGCCAGAGCTTAAGCTGGGTATGAATATGAGTTGGCAAAGTGTGCCGCGCTTCACCCACCTTATCGGCCCAGCCAAAGCTAAGCAGTTACTCATTTTAGCTGAGCCATTGGATGCCACCACGGCTGAGCGTTGGGGTTTATTCGACTACCTTTGCGCGCCTAGCGAGGCATTGAACCGAGCTCGTGAGTTGGCCGCTCAGGTTGCTGCCATGCCACCGATACCGGTGCGGATGGTAAAGCGCGCGATCAATGTGAGCGCCACGGCTTTAGATAACGCAGTTAGCTATATGGATGCCGATCAGTTTTTACTTGCCCAGGGCACCGACGATGCACTGGAAGGCGCCTCGGCCTTCTTCGAAAAGCGTCCACCACAATTCAGCGGTAATTAATTTTCTTTCAAAATCTGGAGATGACTATGTCTTACAACACCCTGCGCTACGACGTCGCCGATAACATTTTAACCCTCACCCTGAGTCGTCCCGATCATCTGAATGCCTTCACGGTAGAGATGGCCGGTGAATTGATTGACGCCTTTAACCGTGCCAGCGATGACGATGAAGTGCGCGCGGTGGTGGTAACCGGCGAAGGTCGAGCATTCTGTGCGGGCATGGATCTGTCTGCGAGCGGCAATGTTTTCGGTCTGAATGAAAGCTTGAAGCCGACCATGGATGATATGGAGAACCGCCTCGAGGATCCTGAGATTATCGCGGGCGTACGCGACACCGGCGGCCGGGTGACGCTGGCTATCTACGACTGTAATAAACCCGTGATCGCCGCTATCAATGGCGCGGCTGTGGGGATTGGCGCTACCATGACCTGTGCCATGGATATTCGCCTAGCCTCCGAGCACGCGCGTATCGGCTTTGTATTCAATAAAATTGGTATCACCCCGGAAGCCTGTTCCAGCTGGTTTCTGCCGCGTATTGTGGGTATTTCGCAAGCGCTGGAATGGGTCTATAGCGGCGAGATATTGAAACCTGAGCAAGCGCTGGCTGGGCGATTTGTGACCGCAGTGGTCCCCGCCGATCAACTGCTGGAAGAAGCCTACAAAATTGCGCGACGTATAGCCCAACACAGTCCGGTAGCCATCGCGATGACCCGACAGATGATGTATCGGTGTTCTGCGCAGGCGCACCCGATCGAAGCACATAAAGTGGACTCATTGGCGATCTACTATGCCAGCCAAACGAGTGGCAAAGAGGGGGTTCAATCTTTCCTCGAGAAGCGGGCGC
>TARA_R110001592_G_scaffold32162_2_pt1 | contig 32644 bp, 34 predicted proteins | sample TARA_R110001592 | Tara Oceans TARA_R110001592 (sample SAMEA4398387) | marine metagenome | biome: Polar Biome; feature: [SRF] surface water layer (ENVO:00010504); material: water (ENVO:00002006), including particulate matter (ENVO:01000060) such as... | depth 5 m | reverse complement strand
ATTAAAGCAAGTTCAATATCATAACTTTTCATATTTTGCCTTATCACTCTAAACTTTCGTATCGGTTATTAGCTTGTTTTAATACAGACTGTACTCGTTTACGAAAGTTCTCATTCTTAAATGATTTTACCAGCCCTTCCCGTTTCTTATATTCTAGGATTTGTGCTTGATAGCGGTCTACAAAAGTAGGTGGTAACATTACAAAGAAGTTTTTGAAGTCCGGGTCTGAATGTACGCCCTCTTCTGTCAAAATATACTCGTACAAGAAAGGGTCTTTTTCCAAGTATAATCCTGCCTGTATATATAAATCACCTAAATTACCACCATCATGATAATCACGGCAGCGTATGAAATCTATAAGTGAACTGTATTCTAATGAATCCATTCCCTTTAACAGTATTTCATAGGTTTTGTTTTTACAGGTTTCTACATTTTCCTTGGCATATGAAGCTAAAGGAATAAATAAAAGAGCTACAAATATAAGAATTTTCATATTGGCCATTATCACGCTCTCAACTAATTTCTTTAAACTAAATTTTTGTTAATTCTAAAGCTATAAGTCGTTTTTACAACCACCCATGCTTGATGAATGCGTTACTTGTATGATGCTATCTTCTTCAATTTTATAATCAAGCAAAACTCCTATCATGCCGTATGTTTTAGACTGCATACACTGGCCTTTAATTTGCAATCGACTGCTCGAAAATAATTCATCAGCATTCGTTTGAAAGTTTGCGTCATCATGAGAATACCATCTTGATATAACATTATTTATCATCATTTTGTGTGCGCTTAAGCCTAAACCATTGTCCGACATACAACTAGGATCATCAAATGTTATAACACCAATGTTTTGAGTATGTTTCTTACTAAAATATATGACATCATCTATGAATTTTTGCGTATACCAGCACTTTTCTCCCTCATCATTTTGCACATACCCTTTGGTTATTTCTTTTGTAGGGCCAGCCTCACAAATATTTGCTGTAAATAGGCTTAGTATCAAGATTAATGCTGTTCTCACTTTTTTAAACCCTCAATTATTTTCTTCAAACAAGTTACCTTGCCTATTATCATTAGCAACAACTTCATCAACTATCAAATTATGCTCACGGCTAAACGTCTATTCGATAAAGCTTAAAGGATAGTCATCTTAAATGAGTCAAAAACAAAAAGAGAGCAAAAATAAGAGCGGCGTTTAATTTCTTTCGTTTATCAAGCCTTCAACTATTTTTACTAGCTTTTTTCTTTGAATTACATCCTTGAGAGTACTGAGCCTCAAGAGCTCAATTAGTATATCAATATTAAACTGATCTTTTTCAATATTGCCTAGTCCATGAGCATAATTTGATCTAATTTTATGAAGGCGTAACATTTCTTTGTTTATAATGTCTGAGTGCAAGTCATTTTTGCAAAAATTAGATCGTTCTTCACCTTGCCCGATTTGGCATTCAAGAGCCATCCACAGAAATAAAAAACAATGATGCTTGTTTGGGCTTTCCATGGCCTCATTCAATAAAGCAGAGGCATCAAGTTTAAGGCTAAAGTCCTCTAGAGATTTGATTCCACTTTTCTTACTGTGTTCGTAAAATTTGTTTTCATCTCTTCCATTGCCATGAACGCGTGGAATTACATTATTACCCTTTATAGAGTGACTGCCAGAAATTAAATCCCAGTAGATTTGTTTCGCACATTCTAGTGCTGATCCATGACCTTCTTTTAACTTCAAGAGATTGACTGAGTGAGTAATATATTGCTGAATGTATTCAATTTGATGCTCTTCAGGATATGCAAAAATAATTCGTAAGTATTTGCCCTTTAAAGTTCGGCTTTTGGTATCTGCTCGAAGTTTAAATTGTTTATCAAAATGCTGAGTAATATGGATGTGACTATCAGGGACTTCCTCAGGGAATACAACGAATTGAGTGAAGGCTGTATCACCAAGATATGGAAACTTCCCCATGTTTTCTGTAAGAGAGCCATCTTCTAAATTGCTAACATAATATGAATCATATGCGAACTTACACCCTTTTTCTTCGGCCCAAAATTTTACTGCATCAGGGAGGGAGAGCACCATAACTTTATCCTAGTATTTAACTTTTCCAGCTAGGATAGATAATAAACTAAAAAAGAAAAATGAATTATCTAAATAATTCTTCAACATTTACATCTAATGCTTTGGCTATTTTTAACAAAACTGGAACTGAAAAGGCGACATGACCATTTTCAATCCTTGATATATACCCACGATTTACGTCTGCTGCACCAGCCAAATCTTCCTGAGAAAGACCTTTTTGTGCTCTCAGCTTTACAATATTTCTGCCTATGGTTTCTAAGCTTGCCATAAGCGAATTGTTTATTATAATGAACAAAATTACCGTACACAATCGTGAACAAAAAGGGCGAGCAATGAAAATAATCTGGGCTACTATCATTTCACTTTCTTTAACTGCTTGTGCAGGAGTTCAAACACAAAACCAAATCAATAGTATGGCTAAGGCCGAGTTTGGTGCGTGGGATAGGGTACAGGTGCTTAACAAGGAACAATGCCCCAATAGTACGAATGAAAAACCACTTCCTAGTTCAATGGCATTAGAGTTACATGAGTGCTGGGCTAGTCTTGTTAATGAATATGTTTCGCCTGTTGCTATGGCCCCTGACTTGCTTATGAAGTTTATGATTGATAGCAAACAAAGTGCGTTAGATTATAAAAAGGGAAAAATCGATAGGGACGAGGTAAATCTTGCACATGAAAAGCTATGGGTTGAATATTATACTGCTTTGGATGCTCGTGCTCGTAATTCCCTCATGTACGCTAATCAACAAGATCAGGCCTTTGCACAAAGTATTCAAAACGCATCACAACAAGTTAATCAAGCAGAATTAGCACGACAACAAGCATTGCAAGCTAATAGGCCAACAAATACGAATTGCCATGTGTGGAATAACACAATGAACTGTACTAGTTGGTAAAATTGTCGGTAAGGCTTAGTTATTACTAAAAGTGGCAGGACTTACTATTGGGCGTTGAAGGTTTTCAAAATAAAAGGCTACTCTTGATCCTTGTATCGTGTCGGAAAGCGTAAGGATTGCGAAATTTCGGTCAGATTTATAAAATATATTCCTTGCTGTTATCGTTGTATTTACTGGTTCGGTATCAGAGTTGTTAAGAATAATTTTATAATCTTTTTCCTCAGTGGTTTTGTCTTTGGCTATCTTTTTCATGGGGGCATACCCGATAGGGCTACTAACAACTTGTGGAATACATATGGTTTCTTTTTCATGCTCAATAAAAATTTCTGATATACCACCAGTATGAATATCGCCACTTAAGATATAAGCCTGTTTGTTATTCACGCTTACTAATGTTGCGAGTCTTTCTAAAATACTGACTAGAAATTTTCTGTTTAGAGATGATGATAATCCGTCTTTAAGATCGTCTGTTAGATCGGCAACGCCAAATCTACTTGATGCCCAAAATATAGACTGCCAGACCCACTGGTATTTATTTGTGGCAGACCTCATTTTAATCTCTGCGGCACCTCTTATCTGATATAAGAGTTCAGAAATAAAGTTCAGTGTTTCTTCTTCGGTAGGGTTTATACGAACTGGCACAACAGGGCTTAATATTAAAACATTTTCAAGGCGATCAGGTACTGTATCAATTGACTCAAGTAAGGATGTGGCGTGTTCTGCGCTTATCAGGGGGAATTCTTTGTTCTTGATGTTTTTCTCTTTACGTAAGTCTAGAAGATAAACTCTGTTTTTACCAAAATCAAGATAAGTGGTTTCTACTCCATCATATAATCGAACTGTTGGGTTTTTTAATGATTGATAGGCTTTAAAAGCATCGTAGGTGATATCGAAATAATGTTGCCATTCGGGTCTAATTTCATTTTTATCAAAGCTTGCATTGCGTCCCCCCCATCCATCTGTAATGTCATGATCATCAAGCATAGCAACGCTTGGTATACGCGCTAAAATCCGTCGATAGTTAAGGTTGCTATAATAGTGCTGATAATTTTTGATAACATTATTTTGAACAGCCTCTAAATTAGGTTCGTGTTCCTTCAATTTCTGTAAGCTATCTGCCTCTATGTCATCGTGATAAACTTGATCACCACCCTGTATAAGGAGTTTTATTGTTTGGTCTTGTTCAGTTACTTCGAACAATCGTTTCCACATTCCAAAGCGATCATCGCCATCCTTCTTTGAGTGGAAGGGGTTGTTACAGCTTAAAAGGACGAATTTATCATCGTCATTAAATTCAGGGGCAAAAAACCAACAATCTTGGTAATCCAACCCACCTTCTAAATTTATTTCATTACCAGCCGAATCTAAAAATTTGTAATAATATTTTTCTCCAGAATTGAGGCTATTAAATTCAAACAAAAAAGTTCGAAATTTTGCGTGTAAAGCATTGGAATATAATGGTTCGCCAGCTTTCTTTCCGCTTTTGTCAAAGAGATGGCAGCTTAGGGTTTCGTCTTGTCTGCTTGGAAGGGCGATGGTTATTCGTACGCCACATTGTTCAAAGCAAGGTCCAAGTTGGGGGCCAATTACATTCGATACGGGTTCTTCATGAAAATATTTTTCTGTAATCACCATTACTTGTAACTTACATCCTTATGATTGTGATTAAAATAGATTAAAATATCTAATTATACGATCTAATATGCAAGAATTATCAGAACATATAAAGGGGGGCTACTCATGACTATCATCAAAAGGGAGGCTGCGCTGCTAAGGGGGAGATTACCACCACAGAGACGCTAGAGACGCTTCTTTTCTAAAATAAATATAATAATAGAAAAAGAGATTAAAGTTCTTTGGTGTTGTGATTGTTACTTTCATGAAAAAGGAGGGCATTTTTGAATATCCCCCCTTTTATGTTTTTTTAATTAAGCGTCTCCAGCGTCTCAATCATCAAACATAGATGGATCATCCCAATTTCCTGTAGTTTTAGAACGCCCATCTACCATATTATCAAAGAAATCATCAGGAATATCCGCAACACGGTTAGGAACGGCTTCTTCCTTTTTTACCGTCTCCAATTGTCTATCTTCAAAATTTCCAAGTTTACGAAGAATTAGAATTTTATTGTCTCTATTTCCCAAACCAGTGTTTTTGTGAGACACATACTCAATTCCAATTTTAGGCAGGCTTCGTTCAAGTCTATTTAATCGACTAGCCAAGTGATGCGCAGTAGTAGGCCAAGACTTTGATCTTTCTTCATATCCAGCATTACTAGATAATATTTCTAGAAGTTCTTCAGCTTTACCCCGCCATTCAGATGTGTTTGATAAAAGACGTTTAATGGCATTCGCTATCACATCCGTAGAAAGGGCATTAACGATACTCTTGGATTGGTTATCTTCAAGGATCGTGTAAAATGTCATCGGCTCCCATTGCCAAGAAATCTCAGCAGCAGTTCCCCATTTCGCAAAATCTGATAAACGAATTTGAGAATCCAAATTGACAGATGCATAGTTTTTAAGGGCAGACTGAACGCCGTCTAATAGGTAACCCAACATATAAGGTTTATCTTTGTCGAATTCTTGCCACAGTGTTTCCTCATCCTTTGATTTTTCGGGGGGGACAAGATCAATCATGATGCTACGGCTTATCAGATCAGGTAATTTTGCTAAATCTGTAATCCCATTCATTACAATAGGATTGCATTGTTTGATAATGTGCTCCTCATCATCAGCGTAATTTTTCTTGCGTCCGTACGTTCCCCCTGTAGCTAAGCGACACAAAGCATCAGAGAATTTTGCTCTGATATTACTTAAATTATCCTGACATACCACATGGTCATATTTAGCAGAGATAAATAAATCTCTTTCACTTTCAGGAGGGGAGCGGTCTTCTGTAAGACTCGGATCGACCAAACGTTTTAATTTACGAGTACACGTTGATTTACAACTGCCCTCTGGCCCTTTGAACGCTACGATTGGATATGGCCCTTGAGGCCTGAAATAATAACACATAACGGAAACAAGCAGTTTCAACTCATCATCTGTATTTGTATTAAAGTGCTTTTCAAACAATTCTAGAGTACCGCCTTTTTTAGGCTTTGGTAGATTTTTCATTGCTCTGGGTCTGTAGAAATAGTTTGTGGGCTTTGTTATTTCCCAACCGTCAGGTTTAACAAGAATACATTCCCCATTCTCATTATTTAGGTCTATCTCAATACCATTGCTAACAGGCCCGACTCTTACATAAACTGATTTTTTGTCTCCCGAAAAACGCGCGAAAGCGTCCAATCCGTCAATGATACTTTGTACCCTGTCTTTCTTTATTAGTTCCCCTGCATTTTTGTATGCTGTGCCAGTCACAAACTGCTTCATTTCGTCTGATCTGACTTTGATTGTGTCGTTTTTTTCACCAATTTTTACTATTACGTATGTTGTAAAATCTTCTGTATGGAAAAGATCAACTATTTCATTTCTTACTTCCTCGGGAAGTTGAGATGTGTCTATGTTTTTGGGTGTTGTCTCACCGCTTATTGTATTATTCATTTTTTTTCTTTCTTATTTTCCTTCATTTTTAGTGTTTAAGTTTTTTAACCATTCTTTGATTTCTGATGATCTGTAACGGGGGGTATTCCCAATAATTACAGGATCAATGTTTAGTGAATGCGGTTTACCTGATCTTCTCAGCCAACGTTCTTTACGAACCCAAGCAACAGAAAAGTTTACAAGACTTGCCACATCCTTATCGTTAAGCAACTTCTCATTACGAAGCTCCTCAACAGAGATGTTTCTTTCTATCATTTTATGGATTTTTCCTTATGCGAGCCTAAGAGCTTTTGCTCCCTGCGCCTGCAATGCTCAAACAGACACAGTACTATATTGTTCTTTTACATACTATAATTATAACATATTACAACAGGCTATCCAAAGAAGTCGATAGTAAAAAGAATCGTTTAAATACATTAACTTACAGGGAGGGTTGTGCTCTTTTAGGGCAAAAGTGTTTTATGTGCTTTTACAGAGGCATATATACAATAATCAGGACTACATCAATGACCGCGTAACATGTATTGATTGTGTATTTTGCATGTAGTGAGACACATGTAACTGTCATCTTACGGTCATAAGCGGACATTGAATAATGAGATATTTTATGGCTTATCCCGTCAGCACAAGCCATGTTAATGCCGAAATATCGTTTTCTGTTATAAAATTCTTATTAGCAACAATATGCTCAATATTAGTCATTGTGTGGTGCTCCCCTTTTACTAGACAAGCCGAATAGTGATTTGATGTTCGACAGTAGTTTTTGTCGCTTTATGGCTTCACTATTCTCGCAAGATACATAAATTCCTGTACAAGCTGATTCATTACAAATAGTAGCATCAAGTGTCTTGGAATCTTTATCACATGTATAATAGCAAATTGAAGTCAACTCACATATCTGACGCCTAACTGATATAGAAAAAAAACTAATAACCATTAGTAAAAGACACAAAACGATAATCCATTGCCACATAGTTTTTGTTTTTAATTTATATTCTATTTGTTCTTCTTCACTCATGATGTTTACCTTAACAATGCCACATCATCTGTTCAACTTTTGCTGACGGGTTACAGTGAATCTTTCTTATGGCGGATCTTTGCCTTTTGATCATTTATTTAGTCGTTTTCGACAAGATCTAATATTCTACCATCGGAACTTCTTACAGGCCCAGACAGCTTGGGATTGCTTTTCAATTGATCTTCAATAACTGAATTAACTTTCGCTATATGTTCCTCAAGAAGTTTTTTATCTGAAGTATCCCAATATTCAGCTTCATCCTCGACTATTAAATTTACGAAGAACTTTTTAAATGATCGAAGTAATTGGATTACAATTATATGAGTTTCAGCTCCAACAAATTGAGTTTTGATAAACTCTTGTATATATAACGTCTCGTCAAACTCTAGAAAAAGCGGATCGCAATGATCATCGAGTATTATCTTTAATCCCTTTACGGGCCCTTCATAATCCCAAGGTTCTTCTTCCCTGACTCTAGATAGTTTTTTACACGCCTCATAAATTGGCTTGTGTTCCATGCCATAACTATCTGCAAAGGCGATTGCTTCTTCAATAATACCTTTGTAGCTAACTTCATCATTCTTTAATTGGCCTTCAAAATGAATTGTAACTCCCATAAAACTTTAATCTCCTAATTAAGTGCTAAAACAGTTTATTAGATTGTTTAGATTCCTTAACGCTTACTTTGGGACGAAAACAGAAATTGTAACAAATATGACAAAATCATAACGATATATTTTTTAGAAAAATACACCAAAAATTCCGGTGCACCTTAACTATAACAAACAGACTCCCCCTTATTTTTCCTCCCCCCACCTTAGAGAAACGTTTTGCTGTGAAATGGGGGCTAAAACATAATAGTTAAGTCCACTAATCTTTCTTTAAAAGTGATACAGAAAGTGTTACAATTCTGTTACAGAATGTCCGTTTTATGAGAAAGATTGAAGCTCATAAATGGCTCGGAACAAGGGGTTACCCGCGAGTAGAGTTATCGAGGTTCAAATCCTACCCCCGCAATCAATAAAATAAATCGCTTATGTTGTATTTAGAGTTTGGAAGCCACATTGTTTTCTCTCGCGGTACATTTTTGTAACTTTTTTTGGCTGCTGCGAGAATGCCTGTTTCTGAATAAATCCATTAGTATAAAAGGCATTTTATGACGATAGATACGCTACAAAGGAAAAAATTTGATGACCCGCTGCTGACAGCTAGGGGTGAGAGAAGAGCATGGGTCGATTTAACAGCCCTCAGGACTTTATGGTTCAATACCGGAACGCTCTGCAATCTGGCTTGCCAGAATTGCTATATTGAATCTACGCCTACAAATGATGCGCTTGTTTATTTAACCCACGCAGAAGTGACAGCTTATCTAGATGAGATTGCCGAAGAGGGGTATCCGACTAAGGAAATAGGCATTACAGGCGGTGAGCCGTTTATGAATCCGGATATTATTCCGATTATGAGAGAATGTCTGGATCGTGGTTTGCAATTGTTGGTTCTAACGAATGCCATGCGTCCTATGATGAAATGTGAAGACGAATTACTGCTTTTGAAGGAGAAGTATGGGGCTCTACTCACCATTCGTGTGTCTGTCGATCATTTCAAGCGGGTGCTTCATGAAGAGGAGCGTGGATTAAGATCATGGGAGCCCATGATGCTGGGGCTAAAATGGCTGTCTGATAAGGGCTTTACGATTGATATAGCTGGCCGAACGAGATGGGGAGAAGATGAACAGGTACTCAGGGATGGGTTTGATGTCTTCTTTAAGGAAAACGACATTAAAATTGATGCGCAAGATCCCAAACAATTAATGCTGTTCCCCGAAATGGATGAAAATGTTCCTGTTCCGGAAATTACAACGGCTTGCTGGGACATTTTGGGCGTTCATCCAGATGATATGATGTGCTCTAGTTCACGTATGGTGGTTAAGCGAAAAGGCGACGAAAAACCCTCCGTCATGGCCTGCACGTTGCTTGCGTATGCCCAGAAATTTAATATGGGGCAGACATTAGCAGAAGCCTCGAAATCAGTGCACCTGAACCATCCGCATTGTGCTAAATTTTGTGTTCTTGGTGGTGGGGCATGTTCGGTTTCAGAAAAATAGTCAGGTTTAGTCACTCGCTATCGTGCGGCATTACCCGTGCATAGAAACAGGACGTTCATGGTTCTTGATCCACTCTATGACTTTTTGTTGTTCATGAGTTTGTTCTTCGGGCATTTCCTTTGTGACCAGATGCAAATCTTGCTGTGTATCCACATCCGTCAATGTCGGTAAATGGTGTGCCTTCGTGGGAAGAAGCGCTTCAAGGCGCTCTCGTGTAAGGTGGCTACTCCATGGAACGGAGGTCCATGTTTTTGCAGGTAAGGACAAGCGTCCCCCGAACAAGTAATATCCTCCATCAGTGGCAGGACCAATAACAAAATCATTGCTATCCAGTGCGATGATCGCATCGTCGAGCAGGTTCTTTGAAATCTGTGGCGTATCTGATCCAATAAGAATGACACGATCATGTTTGGACAATAGCTTTTCATAGATATAGTGTTGCCGCAGCCCAAGACACCCTTCTTCGGTATAGAGTGCTTTGTAATCCGCCCATAGAGGGTTTTTTATGCCGTTCTTTTCAGCGATGGCCCAGTAAGGTTGTGCATCGACTTTGTTGACGATTCCCTTTACTGTGGAAAGGCTGAGTAAATAAAATTTAAGAGCCAAATCGGTCCCAATTGTTTTGGCTAATCTCGTTTTCACGGGTGATAAGGAAGGCGTTTTCGCAAACGTGGCTATTGCTGTTGTCATTTATGCCCCCTCATGAGCTTAGCTATTTCGGGCAAAGACATTGATATCCAGCGCCATTGATAAAGTAATGTTAATTTTCCCCAGCCATGCACCATATATTTTCGCGGGCTCGTTCTTAATGATGATGAAAGGGCATTTAAGCGTATGCCTGCTTGTCGCGCTCTCCAAATAAACATCAGATCTTCTCCATAAGGAACATCTTCTGGATACCCACCGACTTTGTGGAAGTTACGTTTCGAAAGACAATAGCCTTGATCTCCAAAGGGAGTTCCAAACAGACGGGAGCGCATATTGGCTCCCCAAGCGTTAAGTGTGGGCAGTCCGCGCCCTTCGAAGGCCAGTTTGAAATAGTGAATATTATGTGTTTTCATTCGTGTGGCTTGTGCAATCTCGATAATATTTTCGGCAGAAACGCGGCTATCAGCGTGTAAAAACCATAAAAAATCTTTGGTGGCTTTTGCTGCGCCGGCATTCAGGCTTTTGGCGCGGGTGCCTTCGGATGACGTGATAATCTCATTCCGGCAGTATTTCAGGTCCTGCAGCAGAGTTTCCAATGCAGGTTCGTTTGGCGCAACCGGAATGATGATGCTTACATTTTCAAGCAAAAGAGTATCCTCATGGTTAGCAACAGGCTCCCTCTTGCGTGCTGCCGGTAGAAGGGGCGGGCGCGCAATCAAATACACCGTAATGCGTTGAGAAATCGCCGTCTATGCGGAAATGATCCTTAAAGCGCGTTTGCCCGAGCATATTGGCCGTATTGCCGCAAACCGGCACAGGCATGCCCGTTTTGAATTCATGGTGATCGTCCAGAACGAAACTGTGCGGATATTCCGGGATTGTGCCTTTGTAATAGGCGACATGTCCGTAATTCTCGCAAATATCTTCCAGATCGACTTTGAAGGCGCGAACGGTCATAGAATAGAAATCAATCATGCCTGCTTTGTTCTGAATGTCGGGATCATCGAGTGTCAAAAGTCGTTTCGATAATGTACGGGTATCGGCAATACCGATTTGCGTCATCATGCGGCGGAAATCTTCCGTATATAGCGCGCCGCCCAAACATTCACCGAGCATGATTTTATCGGTTTGCAGTTCTTTGGAAATACGCCGTCCGGCAAAAACATCAGAGAAATATAGCTCACCGCCCGGTTTCAAAACGCGGTGGATCTCTTCAAACACTTTTTGTTTATCTGCGGACAGGTTAATCACACAGTTCGAGATTACGATATCAATGCTTTCATCGGCGATATCGGCTGACTTCAAATCCTCGATATAACCTTTTTTGAATATGACATTCGGCGCTTTAAAGCCAAATTTATCCATATGCCAGCCGACATATTGATTGGCAACGGTAAGCTGTTCATCGGTCATATCAACGCCAATGACTTTGCCGTCTTCGCCGACAATCTGGCTGAGGATATAGGCATCGCGGCCTGTGCCGCATCCCAAATCAAGAATGGTGCACCCTTTGGCAGCCAGCGGAATAGGCGAGCCGCACCCGTAGAATTTGGCCTGCACTGTGTCATGTACGTTTTTAAGGTACTGCCTGATAAATGCGGGCGGGGCTTCTAACGGGCAGCAGGCGCTTGTTTTCAAATCTTCGCTGGTTTCAAGAACCTTGCCGTAATAATCCTGAACGTCTTCAATTATCTGTGTCGTCATTTTTTTCTCCTTGGTTATAAGTTTTATCCTGCTTCACCGGAAACATATGCTGCGGTTAATTCATGTCCGGGGTTTTCGAATAAATGATGGCATTGGCCAAATTCAATAAGTTTTCCCACACGCTCTTTCATCCAGAAAAAGGCGGCGTAATTGGCAACACGTTTTGCCTGTGCCAAATTATGGGTAACGATGATGATTGTATAATGACCTTTTAGGCTTTTAATCAGATTTTCCACGACTTTGGAGGAAATGGGGTCTAGCGCGCTGCATGGTTCATCCATTAATAATATTTCAGGCTCTAGGACTAAAGCTCTGGCTATACATAAGCGTTGCTGTTGTCCGCCTGATAATTGTAGTGCTGATTTATCCAGATGATCTTTTACGTCTTCCCATAGTCCCACATCTTTGAGAGCTTTTTCAATTTTTTGTTGCCTGATTTTACGATTTTTGATGCCATGCTCTTTTAATGGCAGGTCTAGGTTTCGGTAAATAGATATCGGAAACGGGTTAGGGGTTTGAAAAATCATTCCAATCCGGCGCCGTAGCTTTAAAACATCAATGTCATCACCAATAAGATCTTGTCCTTCAAAATGTATTTCCCCCGAAACACGCGCATTGCTCTTTAAGTCCAAAAGTTTATTCAAGGCAGACAGGAAGCTGGTTTTCCCGCAGCCCGATGGGCCAATAAGCGCGGTGATACACCCTTTGTAAATATCCAGTGAGACATTATCCAGCACTGTTTTGTTATCATATGAAATTTGTAAATCTTTGATTTCAAGATGCGGTACAGGCAAGCAACAGGGCTCGCCAACCTCTATTTCCCCGATTGTATAGGGTGATTGTATTTTATTCTCTGTCGTCACTTGACTATTCTCCTATGAAGCCATCGATTCATTATTATCTGCGCCGAAATGTTCAAAACAATAATGATACAAATAAGGGTGAGCGCCGATGTGTAGGCGGCTTGGTCGCCGCCTGTGACATTCATTGATAAATCATAAATATGCACGGAAAGGGCGCGTCCTGAATCCATTACTGATCCGGGCATACGATCAACATATCCGCTTGTAAAAATGAGTGCCGCTGTTTCAGCTGTCGCGCGGCCAATACTTAGAATTAAGCCTGCAATAATTGCTGGAGAGGCCGCCGGTAGGAGAATGTGCCAAACTGTTGAAATTCTTGTAATACCAAGGGCGTGACCACCTTGCCGCCAATGCGTGTTCACTGCAGACAATCCTGCTTCACACGTACGTATAAACACAGGAAGGATCATAAAAGCCAATGTAAGGCCGCCAGATAAAATTGAAAAGCCAAGCCCCAAAAAGACGCAGAAAAATGCGTTGCCAAATAAACCATATACAATGGAAGGGATACCGGCGAGGACGTCGAGTGTGAGGCTGGTTATTGTGGCAAATCTTTCATTATCCTTTGCGAATTCCGAAAGCCATATAGCGGTGGCAAGACCCAGAGGTATGGCGACGCTTAATGCAATAAATAAGAGGGCGGCAGTTGAAACCAGAATGGGGCCGATACCTCCCGAGCGTCCGGAATTTTCAGGGGCTGAGATGAGAAAATCCCATGAAAGATGGACGAGGCCTTTCAATAAAACATCCCCCGTAATCCAGACGAAGATGATGCTTACAAAGAGTGAACTGGAGAGGATCATGGCGTCAAACATGCGCGAGGTCATACAAACCTCCCTTTTGAGGCTTTGCTTGCTAATATTGAGAGGATTAGAACCAGTAGCGTCAGGATTAAGCCTGCTGCGAACAATCCGGCGCGATGGCCGTCCATAGCATATGCCATTTCCAAAGCGATATTGGCTGTTAAGGTTCTGATCGGTTGGAATAGTCCGGTCGGGTACTGCACAACATTTCCAGCAACCATAACAACAGCCATAGTCTCGCCTAATGCCCGCGCCATGGATAGCAGGAGACCACTGTAAATACCTGTTTTGGCCGCTGGGATTGCAATATGTAAGATTTGACCTTGTCGCGAAAGACCAAGGGCTTTTGCACCAGATAGAATATTTTCAGGAATTGATTTCAAGGCCGCAGTGCTTGTGATGGCGACGGTTGGTAATATCATAAGAGCCAAAACCAGTGTAGCGGCAAGCAGGCTGGTTCCGGGAGGGTGGAGCTTCGTTATAAGCGGCACAAGTTCCGTCAGTCCCCACAAGCCAAAAACCACAGAGGGAATACCCGCCAAAACATATAAAATAAGTCGGTAGAACCGTTCGACGGACCCCCGAGCATAAAATCTCAGGAAAACCGCGCTGGCAATACCTAGTGGTCCGGCCAGTGCTATCGCGCCGACCATTACCGCAATGGAGGACAAGATCATCGGCAACATGCCGAATTGGCCTTCTAGCGGATACCATTTGCTGCCGTTCAAAAACTCAAAAAACCGTCCGTCTGCTATTATGGGCCATGTTTCATAAACAAGAAATGACAGGACAAGCAGCAACAAGACGGAACTGATAGCAGCAAACATGCCTAAGAACATGTTGGCCATGTTATCAGTGTTCGACAGGGACAAAGAACTGTGCTTCGACAAGATCATAAACCTCCTGTGACTGTGCGTACTGAATGAATTTATTGAGTAGTAGGGATGAAGTGTTTTTCGCCACCAAGTTTAGCGGTCTGGATAAAGGGAATGTTCCGTTCTTGACGTTTTCAGTCGTCGCCTCAATATCCATTATTGGAAGAAGCTTGATTGATGCGCCTGATTTTATTTCATATTCCGCCGTACCAATTGACACATATCCAATAGCGCCAATGTTACCGGATACCGTTTTTATTCCTTGCTGATTATCGCCGATAATAACGCTGGGCTTAATCTGGCTGTTTTTTAAAGAAAAGTATTTAAGGAATAGCTCAAGCGTTGAACGTCCTTCGGCTTTGTTAACAACTGTGATTGGCAGATCTCTGCCCCCTAAATTTTTCCAATTGTTAATCTGGCCAATATAAATATGTATGATTTGATCATTTGTGAGCTTTTTTATGCCATTTTCTTTGTGCAAGATGATGCCTATGCCGTCCATAGCGATTGTGTAAGCAGTCAGGTCATTCTCGCTCGCTTTGAGTGCGCGTGAAACCATGCCGATATCAGACAGTCCGGATCGGGCATCATTTATGCCTCTGGCAGAGCCGCCTGTTTGAACATCAATTCTGGTTCCGGAATGCGTTTTTTCAAATCGTTTTGCGATTTCGGTGACAAGGGGGGCAACCGTACTTGAACCTGTGAGCGTCAGATGCCCACTCTGCGCATAAGCAGGTGCGGACAGAACGGTTATCAATAGTGATAAAAAAGAAAGCAGTCTGTAATGCATATGAAAAGAAGTCCTTCAGAGCTCAATAATTGTATTAAAAGCATTATGGCTAAGGACTTCGGCATAGTTTTTTAAATAGTTACAGTTTTAAAAAATCATCTCCATTTTAAAGATATTTTCCCTAAAACCATGCCGACCATACACATCAACATGACGGGCAGAGCATGCCATATGATTAGGTGAGCGAGATTGTCATTTTGCTCGGCGATGCGCATGGCAATATAAGCAAGAGAGGCAACAGACCAAGTCGCCATCGTACCGGCCCAGCAACATTGGATAGGCGCAGCTTTGCGAATGATATAAAACAAACAAGCACCCGGAGGTATGCTAAAAATTGCGATATGCCAAGGGCAATCAAACTTGCTGGCACATAAAGAGCTGTACAAGCTTTCGAAGTCAATATGTCCGGAAGAGTTGAAGTATGCGATCATTGCCCAAGGCATAAAAAGCACAAAAGGTATCACTTTAATCCAAGGCTTTTGATGGACGTCAGGGCGTGCAAGACAAAAGGCAGCAAGTGCCGTGGAAACACTCATTAAACCCAGAAAAAAGAGTTCAAGCCCATAAAGGGGTGTGCTTAGTTTTTCATATAAATCTGGACGAAATCCATTGTAAGCGCAGAGGCCGAAAATATATATTAAAGCGCCGCTTAGCCAATAAGCTGCCTGTATATGCGGGCGAGCCAGAGGTTTTTTGGCACCTTCATCTATGATTTTGCTGATGAGTAAATCTGTATTCATTACGTTACATATCCTTTTCAGCTATGAGAGATAAAGCTTTATATGCTCTATGCGCACTTACCTTTACGGCGCTTTCGGTCATGTTAAGTTTTGCTGCCGTTTCCTTGGCCGTATAACCCTCAATCTTCATCATGACGACTATCTTTTGTTGTTTTTCTGGCAAATGTTCCAGAAGGCTAGACAGGTATTCTTGGTTTTCGTAGCGTTCGGTTACATTTTCTTTGTTGGGAAGGTCATAAGAGACATCATCAAAATTTACATCCTGTCCGTATTCTCTTTTTTTGTAGACGTTTCTTAAATGATCATTCAGTCGATATCGTGCAATAGCAAACATCCATGCTTTAAACGGACGGTCTGTGTCGTATGTGTGTCCCGCTTTGTGTACAGAAATGAGAATTTCTTGTACAATATCTTCGACATCTTCTTGACGATTTATTTTCTTTGAAATGAATGATCTGAGGATTGGCGTTATCTCGTAGAAAAGCTGACCGTATGCACTTTTGTCGCCTTGCTGCGATTTCTGCATCAAGTTCTCAAGAGAGCATTCTGCTTCTTTTGTATTCTTTGTCACGTGCGTTTATAAACCTCATGTAACTTTATTTTTTATTATTCCGAATGCCTGCACAATCTAATTCAAGAATAAAGTATTGGAAAATCAATGAATTTAATAGTGTTAAAAAAATGGGCGCCTTTGATTATAATTTTAGTTCTAATGATTAGTGCTTATGCTGCGGGTCTGCATGAAAAAATTTCGTTGGAAATATTGCAAGATAACAAAGAAAATCTTTTGCAAGCTGTCGCGGATCGTCCTGTTGTTACGGCTATTGCTTTTATCGCCACCTATATCTTTTTTGTTGCGCTGTCTTTGCCCGCGGCAACGCTTCTGACCCTGACGGGCGGGTTTCTATTTGGGAAATGGCTGGGCACGCTCTATGTTGTGAGTGCAGCGACTATCGGTGCAACTATTATTTTCTTTATTGCAAAGACGTCGCTTGGCACAACCCTACGAGAAAAGGCCGGTATCCTTTACAATCGTATTGAAGGCAATATGAATGAAAATGCGGTTGGTTATCTCTTATTTATGCGGCTTGTGCCTGTTTTCCCATTCTTTCTTGTGAACATTGTTCCGGCGTTATTCAATGTAAAGCCGCGTATTTTTATTATGACGACGTTCTTCGGTATCATTCCCGGCAGTTTTGTTTATGTGAATCTTGGCCAGCAATTGGGACAGATTGAAAGCATCAAAGATCTTGTTTCAACAGAAACGATCCTGTCTTTTGCGTTACTAGGTGTTTTCGCTCTTTTACCTACAATTTATAAACAAATTAAAACCCGCAAAAAAACGATGTTAACGGTACTTGCCAGCGTGTGTGTTTTGTCATCGGGTTCTGCATATGCGAGCGATCAATATAATAAATTTCTGGATATGTATGACGGGCTGCTGAAAGAGCATGTCGCTCTTGTTGCAACACATAAAAGCGGCATTCAATTCAATGGTGTTGATTATGATGGCTGGGCAAAGGATGCGCGTTACGCCACAGCAAAAGAGTTATTACTCTCTACCAATCCTAAAGCATTTTTGGATCAAAAAGAAAAAATGGCATATTGGGTTAATAGCTATAATTTTCTGACGATTGATCTGATTGTTCAAACAAAGGAAAGAGAGACGATCCGAAATCAGGGCACATTTTTTACAAATGTCTGGAAGTCACACAAGTGGACGCTTGCAGGACAAGAATATTCTCTTGATCAGATAGAACACCGGATTCTCCGTCCCATGGGCGATGCCCGTATACATTTTGCGATTAATTGCGCGTCTATATCATGCCCCGATTTACGACAGGAAAGCTATCGTTCAGAAAAACTTGATGCGCAGCTGGATGAACAGGTTCGGGCTACAATTTCCAATACGGGCAAGGGCACACGTGCGCATAATGGGACGTTATATATCAGTAAGATTTTTGATTGGTTTTTTGAAGATTTTAATAACGGTGATGTGAAGGCATGGTTGTCTGCGTACGTGCCTGCCGCGGGAGAGGCTCCCATTGCATATATGGATTACAACTGGTCACTCAACAAAACACAATAAGAAGAATAATCCGTCTTGCATGTAGCTTTTTTTTGATTTGAACGAAACCCTTGAAACCAGACATCAATGAATATGACTGGTTTACGAATATTTATAATGAAAGAAATGGACATGAGCACATCAGAAATCAAAGTGGATATATGCATTATAGGAGCTGGATCTGGTGGGTTGTCTGTCGCCGCGGGCGCTGCTCAATTGGGTTTGAAGACTGTTTTGTTAGAACGTGCCGAGATGGGCGGGGATTGTCTTAATACAGGGTGTGTGCCTTCCAAGGCGCTGCTTGCGGCAGGAAAGCGTGCGCAAATGCATCGTAAAAACGATATAAAAGGTATCGCGCCGCATGAGCCGGATATTGATTTTTCCGCCGTGAAAGATCATGTGTTCGATACAATTAAGGCGATTGAACCAAATGATTCACCAGAACGGTTCAGAGAACTCGGCGTTAACGTTATCTTGGAAGAAGGGCGTTTTGTCGGGCCGAACACCGTACAGGCGGGCGAGCATGTGATTACAGCGCGTCATTTTGTTATAGCGACCGGATCTCGGGCTGTTGTGCCGCCAATTCCCGGATTAGATAAAGATAAGGTTTTTACCAATGAAACCATATTTGAATTGCGGGAAAAACCAGATCATCTTTTGGTGATTGGCGGCGGCCCTATTGGCATAGAAATGGCGCAGGCACACGTGCGGCTGGGTTGTAATGTTAGTGTTTTTGATATGGGGCCAATTCTTCCCCGTGACGACCAAAGCAATGTTGAGATTGTTCGGCAAGCGCTTTTGACGGAAGGCATTGGTCTGCATGAACGTGTGTCTATCAAGGAAGTTAAACATGATGCATCAGGTGTCGTTCTTGTTATCGAGAAAGATGGTGAGGCGAAGGAAATCAGAGGGTCTCACTTGTTGGTTGCAGCAGGGCGCGCACCGAATACAGGCGGTCTTGATTTGGAAAAGGCGCATGTCGCCTATGAAAAACAAGGGATCACGGTCGATGGACATCTAAAAACATCCAACCGGAAAATATTCGCGATCGGTGATGTTTCCGGTGGGCCGCAATTTACTCATGTGGCGGGTTATCATGCGGGGGTTATTATCCGCCAAATCTGCTTTAAAATGTTCTGGGCGAAGGTGGATTATACGGCTTTGCCATGGGTGACATATACTGATCCGGAATTGGCGCAGGTTGGATTGACAGAAGAGATGGCGCGCAAGGAGCATGGTGAGAATATTAAAATAGCGGAATGGCATTTTGATGAAAATGATCGTGCGATTGCCGAACGTGCCACGAAAGGACAAATTCGGGTGGTCACCAATAAAAAAGGGTTGGTTTTAGGGGCATCCATCGTAGGGCCGCAGGCGGGAGAGTTGATCGGTCTTTGGGCACTGGCGATTTCATCTGGTCTCAAAATAAGTGCTGTGACAGGGATGATTGCGCCTTATCCGACACTGGGGGAGATTAGTAAACGCGCGGCGGGAGCATGGTACACACCAAGTTTGTTCAGTGATAAAACACGAAGAATTGTAAAGATGCTGCAAAAACTACCCATATAATAATAACTAAGGCATTCAATGGCCTTAGTCATGCGAACATGGAAAACATTAAGGGGACAATATTTCATGTCCCCTTTTTATTTCAGGTTATATATTTTCTATTCAAATGCACCGAGGGGCTATTTTTGTAATACAAACTTTTTATCAAGATCACGCAATAGATACAACGCAACGCATGCTGCCAGCATCGGCCAAGCGGCGAAGAAAAGAAGATTTATATCAATAGTGTATTGCTTCCATGATGAAAATGTTGATAAACCGTGCAAAATCATGACAAATCCGTAGGTATAGCGTTTCCATACCCCACCGAGGAAAGCCAGAATGATTAGAAGTTCAATCGCGCCGATAACCATCATTATTCCTGCGCCCATACCGTCGATAAGGTAGAATTTCTCAAAAACCTTGGACGCATGGCCAGGGTTTATAAATTTATCCAGTGTCCAAGCGGCCATAACGAAGAAGACGCCCAGCCGTAGTAAGAATAGCGACCATTCGATGCGGTTTTGTTGAGAAAGTTCAAGCATATTATAGTCCTTTTTCTTTTGTTTTAATAATAACTTCACTGGACAGTGTTTTATGAACGGGGCATTTATCCGCGATTTCGATCAGGCGTTTACGGTTTTCATCTGTTAATTTATCGCCCTTAATAACAATTTCGCAGGTAAATTGGTCCAACTGACCTTCCTTGGTTTCACAGGGTGCACAATCTTCGGCATGAATTTTGTCATGTCTTATATGAACGTCCACGCCTTCCAGCGGTAGTTTTTTGCGTTCGGCATACATGGCAAGTGTCATAGACTTACAAGAGCCCAATGCTATTTTTAGAAAATCATAAGGTGTTGGGCCGGTATCATTTCCGCCATAGCTTTCCGGCTCATCTGCCAATAAATGGTGATGACCAACCCTGATACTTTGTTGGAACTTGCCGTTCCCCGTTGAACTGACAATGACCGTATCCGCAGGCGCTGGTTCGACGTCCTTTTGTGTGCTTTCGATTTGAACATACCGTCGCGCCCAAGCCGCGATGACATAAGCGGCATATTCCGCATCGTCTTTCTTGCTGAGGAGGTGATCGGCATCATCAAGCGTAATAAAGCTTTTGGGGTGTTTGGCTGTTTTGAAAATTTGGGCTGCGTTATCAATACTGACTGTTTGATCGAGTGGCCCATGGATGACCAGTAAGGCGCGCTTCAAATTGGCAATATCATCGTTAAGGTTCTGTGCTTTGATATCCTCTAAAAATTGTTTGCGAATGCGAAACGGGCGACCGGCAAGCGAAACTTCAGCCTCTCCCTTTTCCATGATTTCAGCTTCCTTGTCTCCAAAGTTATGAGCGACATGCGCTGCATCAGCAGGTGCGCCGATGGTGACGACGGCCTTGACCTCTTGAATGTGTTTTGCGGCCGCCAGCACAGCAGCCCCGCCAAGGGAATGCCCAATCAGAATAGAGGGGGCGTGTATATGAGCACGCATATAATCGGCAGCTTTAACGAGATCTTGCACATTGGACGTAAAGTTCGTGTTGGCAAATTCACCTTCGCTTTGCCCGAGGCCGGTAAAGTCAAAGCGAAGAACGGCAATCCCTTTATCGGTCAGAGCCTTGGCAATGCGGGAGGCGGCGAAAATATCTTTGCTGCATGTGAAGCAATGCGCGAATAAAGCACAGGCTTTTATCTCGCCTTCTGGCTTATCGAGCCGTGCCGCAAGTTTTTTATCCTGTGATCCGTTAAATTCTATTTTTTGCATGATGTTTCCGTTTTAAGGTTGATAATAGTGCAATATGTATTACAGGAATTTAGCGGCGCTGCGTTAAGCAAGAACTGTAAATATCGTAACTTTCATAGTCTGGAGTTCGAATACTACGTTGAAAGAGTTACAAAAAATTTGAGAGGGGTGGGAGGTAATATTTATGCAGGAGATTATTGAATATAAAGGCTGGATAATCGCTGTATCATTTTTACTTTTTTTGGGTTTGGAACATCTTTTTCCTGTTGTTAAAATCGGTGCGAATGCGCTGCGCCGAATTCTGAAAAACTTGCTTTTTTGGCCTATCAATATTGCGTTGTCTTTATTGATTATTCTTCCTGTTAGCTACGGTGCTTCAGAGTATGTTTTATGGGGGCGGCCTGAGTGGTTTACAGGAAATATATATTCTTTTTTCTTCGATATTCTTATTTTGGATATGTTCATATTCTGGTGGCATAAAACCGTTCATGAGGTTCCTTTTCTCTGGCGTTTTCATGAAGTGCACCATCTTGATGAGCATCTTGATACAACATCGGCTATACGGTTTCATTTCGGGGAAATATTCTTTTCTGCTTTTGTAAGGGGCGCGCTTATTATTGGGTTTGCCATTCCGTTTACTTCTATTGTTGTATTTGAAACGCTGGTGCTGGTTTTTACACTTTTTCACCACTCCAATGTTTCTTTGCCATTAAGGATAGAAAAACCGCTCTCCTATCTTATTGTGACGCCTTCTTTGCATTGGGTTCATCATCATGCCCTTAGGCAAGATACTGATTCAAACTATGGTACTATTTTTAGTTTTTGGGATCGTCTGTTTAGGACAAAAAGCGATACGCTGCGTAGAAAAGAAATGAAAATTGGCGTTGAGGGAAAGTCTGATAAAGCGTTAAGCGAACTGTTGATTTTGCCTTTTATAAAAAAAGATGGATCGTAGGGGGGGCGTAGCCCATGAAATCAATTTATGGTTCAAGCGGATAGCAAGGGGCGAGCATAAAACGAAACATCTGAGGGAATTAAATATTGATCTGCAGATCTGCAAAGCCATCAGGGATATTACGGTGTGTAATGAGTATAATGGTCATATCCGGTCTGGCGGCAGTGATGTTTTTGTAAATATTTTTCTCAACCGGAATGCTGACGGCGCTGGTTGCTTCATCCATAATCAAAACATCAGGGTGGGCGGCTATTGCACGCGCCAATACGATACGTTGCCTTTGTCCGCCGGAAAGCCGTACACCGCGTTCTCCGACTTTGGTTTCTAATCCTTCGGGCAGACCGCTAACAAAATCTTTAATCTCTGCAATTTCGAGGGCATCCATGATGAGCTCATCGGAAATATTGCGCCCTAATGTCAGGTTTTCACGTAATGTCCCATCGGGCAGTTCAAAGTCTTGTCCTGCGGCAGCAACGCCGCAAAGCCACGCCTGTCTTTTAATGTCATTAAAGTCCAAATCATCAAGCCATATAGTGCCATTTGTTGGCTCTGTTAATTTCAGAAATAAATTCACGAGGGTCGTTTTACCGATACCGCTTTCACCCTTTACAGCCAGTGTTTGGCACCTGTGCAATTCGAAATTAATATCTTTAAGAATGATGTTCGTGTCATAGGCAAAACCAACATTTTCAAAGCGCATGACAGACCAACTCTCCGGCATTTCAAGGGTTGCGCTGACTTGTGTTCTGATGTCTTCGGCTTCCAGTTGGGTAAGGACGGCCTCTAAAGGGCCTTGCGATCTGTGCAGATTGATAAATTCGCCTTCCAAACCATTCAAATGCGGCTGTAAGCGGTAGAGCAGGGCAATGATTGTTGCTGTAACGGTTACGGGATTGCCTAACGCTGTTGAAAACCAGACCAGAAAAGCAATCATGATTAAAACGGTGATATCATTGATAGGGCGGATATAGGTTTCAACCCATGACATGCGTGTAAAGGCTTTGGCCACCGCGTTTGATAGTGCCACAAAGGCGTCGGTTTCTCGTTTTTCCAAACCATGGGCGCGGATGGTTTTTAAAGCCTGCATACGCGTATACATATGCGCCGTCAGCTCTTCATTAATTTGTGTAACCTGATAGCCAATTCTGCGGATAGGCAGTTTCAAACCCGCCAAAGCAAGCTTAATAAGCGTTCCCAAAATAAGAAGAACCAGTGCGACCTGCCAAGAGAAAACCGCGATAACCACCAAATAAACACTGATAGCGCACAGGGTGATGACGATGCGGAAAACGGAATAGATAATTTCCGTGATGTACCAGCATTCAACCTGCAATGCATTTGTCATCGTGCCGTAATCAAGCTTGGATATTTCCTTATATGGCAGCGACATATATTTTTCGAACAAACCTGAACGGATACGGTGATGTATTGTGTTGACGATATGGTCACTGAGCAGGTTATAGCTCCCGACAATCAGTGTTTTTAAAATCAAGATCCCAATAATCGTTCCCCATATGATCAGAACGTTATCTTCGGTCATCGCATCAATATGCTGAAAAAAATCATCGAGCATTTTATTGCCGAAGTAGAAATCATCATTCAGGACAGTCTTGAAAATAAAGAACATCACCAAACTGACGGCAAAACTCTCAATCACTGAAGAGGCAAACCCAAGGATGAGTGATAAACCCAACCATTTCTGTAGGCCATCAAGAAAGGGTCTGAGCTTTGCCAATATTTTCAGGTCGGATAAAAAGCGGTTAATCGGTTTTATCATCAGCTCGGCAATCAGACCCATTTTTAAAAAGGGTCTTAAAGTTTTCGTTGTTTAAATCGTAGTCATCCGGCGCAGGTAAGCTCGCCGGGAAGTTTTCGCTAAAGCCATTTAAATCTTGTGTACCATCGGGGAATACTCTGGACAATACGGTGTGTCCATTCTCCGCCCAGCCACCATCATTGATTCCGAAGATACTACCATATCCTGCGATCTGGAAGATGCGTTCTTCTCGTCTGCCGAACACACCATAGGGGGGCGCGACACTGGTGATCAGCTTGCCCAATTTTTGCTCAAGGATGGTCTTGGATACGATGGCTTCTTCCAGTAATTCTTCAAGGCTGAGTTCCGTAGAAGGGCGGTGGCTAACCAAATGACTGCCGAATGTGACGCCTTGTTTTGATAAATATTTGATTTGATCCCAATTCATAATCGGGGCTGCGTCGCCATATTCATTATCCCAATCGGCTTTACCACCAACATAGCCGGTCGGCACAAACATATGCGCGCCAAACCCATTGCGCTGTAGGATCGGCCATGCGGTTTCCAGAAAATCAACATAGGCATCATCAAACGTAATGACTGTCGGGCGGCCTTCTATATCCCAAGGGAAATATTGCGCTGGGTTTAAAAGCGTTGGGTCGATGGAATAAAAGCCGCGGCGATGCATATATCTGAGTTGTTTTTCAAATTCATCGGGCTTTACCGTATAACGGCGCAGCGCTTCGGGCGCGTCCTCAGCAATGCGATGATACATCGGAATTGGTAAGTGGCGCGTGCGCTCACTGGCCTGTGTTTGATAGCGCGTTGCGTGCGCGCCGCCCCAAACAATATCTGCGGCGACATGACCGGGCAATGGTGTTCCGAAATCGGTTGTGACGTCCTTTGGCTTCGGTGCGGGTGCCTCTGATTTTTTCTGAATAAGGTGAAGCTGGTAAAGCTCGGTCGATAATACTGAGGCGGAATCCAGATCAGCATGGGATAGGAATGTTTTGATGATGGTATCTACGCCCTGCGTATCGCCCCACCCAAATGCGGTTTTCGATGTGTCATCTTCAATCAACCATGCATGTGCCATCAATAAATACCCTCCGGCATTCAGCGCATTGGCGATTTTATCGGCAACTTCGTAAAGCTTCGCTTTGTCTTTTGTGTAATATAAAACCTCTGAACAGACGATCAAATCATATTGGCCTTCGATCGGATTTTTTACAAAATCAAGAACCCCGTATTCGATGTTGGTTTTAGATTTGCATCGTTCTGCCGCTCTTTTTACGGCGGTTTCAGAGATGTCGGTGGCTAAAAGCTTATCCACGTGATCGGCCAGATCAATCGTGAAATGCCCCTCAGCGCAGGCCAGTTCTAACGCAGAGTGAAGTTTTTGATCTGGTAACAGGCCAAGCGTTTGTTTGTATTTTAGCTGTTCATACGGGTTATCGTAGTTCCACGGGTTTTCCGTTTTGAAAATCTTTTCCCAAACATCGTCTGAGAAATAATCAAGATATTCCTCTTCTTCCTGTCCGGATTTAGAGCTTTCCAACTCTTTTGGTACTTTATCCTTGATGTCCCTGATGATTTTTTTCAGAGCAGGCGAGCCATACGCTTTTAATGCTCTGTTTTCAGGGCCGGTTCTTTTGAATAATTTTGCTCTGATTTTTCTTCTGAGCTTTACAAATTTTCTGAAAACTTTTGCAGAAAACCCAATGGGGAATTTAGCTTTTGTAGCACCCAGCAATTTGTCGCAAAGCTCATAGGCAATAACGCGCAGTAATCTTAAACGCGTCAACGGTTGAAAAATCGGAAGTTCTTGCAGGCGAATTGTTTTCTCACCAATTCTTAAATACAGGCTGACACAATCAATATCATCAGGCAGGGATGGATTAAGCATAAACGGGATCGCGCGTATATACGCTTTGTTCTTGTAATATAATGGTTCTTTGATTTCACATTTTTTGGAAAACGTATCATAGAGATCATGCATGAGCATATCAGCCGCGCCCTTATGTGCGGTGCGTTCTTCTATGATGGTGAAGAGTTTCTCAATCGTTTTTTGCGCTGTTGGCCATATTTTGAAAGTGTCACGCGTTTTCAGGCAAGACCCGATATTTAAACCTTCGAACACACATTCGCTTAACCAGACATCACCCTGAAATGGTGAGGCGAGTTGTTCGAAAGTGTCATTGATATAGGTTTTATCATGCCCTTGCGCCGCATCGACGGCCACATACCAGCAGAATTCCTGCGTATCTTTTAAGATGGACTGCACTTCGTCCATTTCATGTTCTGCGGCTAACGCGCCATAGATATGTTCTTTTTGTCTGCGGCGAATTTCGCGGCAATCTGCGAACATATCCGATGCGCCCTTGGACAGAGAATCCGGCGTGTTGTGATAATAGGCCAATACTTCATTCACGTTGGAATATCGTATGCCTTCTTGTGTTAAAATCTTGATCCAGAAATCCCAATCTTCGCACGTTCTAAGGGTCGTATCGAACCCTTCGGTCTTAAGGACATGCTCGCGCTTGGTGATGGCGGCATGAACGGCGAAGTAAGGCCAGATCATAAGCTCGGTAATGGCATCTTCGGGCAGCTTTGAGCTTTTCCCACTGATATTAACCTTTTCGCCTTCGTTACAATGTAGATATTCGCAAATGACAATATCCGAGCGATTGTCATTGGCTGAGCCCATCATTTTGGAGAGAAAGCGCGGATCAATCGTGTCGTCGCTATCTAAAAATAATATCCAGTCACCGCCAGCTTTGGTCAGGCCTGTATTACGCGCCGCAGAAACGCCGGCGTTATTTTGTTTGAAATAAGAAATGCGTTTATCTTTTTTAACGAAAGCTTGGGCAAGTTGCGGCGTATCATCGGTTGACCCGTCATCAATCAGTATGATTTCCCAATTCTTATAGTCTTGCGCTTTGACTGACGCGATGGTGCGTTCCAGTGTCGTTGACGCATTATACGCAGGCACAATGATCGAAACTTTTTGATTTTGTTGAGTAGGCATTGAAGAAACCTTATATCTGCTGATTAAGCATATTCCTGTAGAGAGCTTGTTTTAGGGAGGCTATAGGGCAGGGGGGTGATTTCCCCTTGTTGCTCAAGCTTTTCCGTAAACCATTCCATTGTTTTCACAATGCCGGCTTCGTAAGCCACACCACAACTCCAGCCCGGCAGTACTTTTTGCGCGAGCGTTAAATCGGGACAGCGGTTCGTTGGGTCATCGGGGGCAGGCGGGCGGTGAATAATCTGCGTTCCCGGTACTAAATCAGCAATATATTGCGCGACCTCCAGAACAGATATTTCGCGGTTATTTCCGATGTTAAGGGGGCCTTTATAGCTCACCTCATCACGCCAGAAAAAACGTTCAAAACCTTCTATGATGTCATCAATATAGCCCCAACTTCTTGTCTGCTGACCCGTTCCATAGACCGTAATCGGCGCGCCACTGAGGGCTTGCGTAACAAAGTTAGAGACGCAGCGACCATCATCGGCTTTTGTACGGGGGCCATAAATGTTAAATGGTCGTACAACGCGGACATCCATATCGTAAACGCGCTGGCATTCAAACAAGAACGCCTCCGTGCATCTTTTGGCTTCATCATAGGAAGAACGCGGCCCTGTGCAATCAACGGAACCAAGATAGCTTTCCGGCTGCGGCGTTATTTTTGGATCGCCATAAACTTCGGATGATGAGGTAAAGCAGAATTTCCCCTCAGGCTTCATCAACTCTTTTAGGCGCATAGCACCCAAAATATTGGCCGAGATCGTTTTATCGGGTCTGGTGGAATAATGCTGCGGTGAAGCGGGGGAGGCGAGGTGATAAACTTCATCAAAACGAATATCACTTCGGAAAATTTCGATATCTTGAATTTCGATCTTGAGACGCAAATCGGAGATATGGCTGAGGTTATTTATGTCCCCTGTCCATAAATTATCAACAACTATAAGTTTTGCAATATCCTGTCTGGCCAAAAGCCTGTCAACAAGATGGGAGCCTACAAAGCCCGCGCCCCCTGAAACAATAATATTTTTCACGTTCAACTCCTGAGCAATACGGCCTCAAGTCGTTGGGGGCTGCTTTGCTATGTCTGAAAATCCTAGTTTTTCATCCTCCTTGCTCTTGGGAAGAAAAACAGTCTTTAGATTTTCTATGATCTTTTTCAGTAGCTTGTATAGTATGGTTTTCCATATTATGCAAACAAAATGAGCTGGGCTGTATATTTGCTTTATGATTGGTTTGAGTTCGCGCCAAGATTTAATCATTTGGTGCTTTTTGCAAAGTTTCAAAATATGGAAGAATAGCGCACTTTTCTTACCTTGAGCGACCTGTTCTTCATCGAGTTCATATTCGCTTTGCAAAAAGTCATAAACCAGAAAACGGGATTTGAGCATTTTGATCTCATCCGAAGACATATTCCCTTCATAGACTCTGTATCCAATCAAATAATATGGAACGGCGACATAATGGTAGTGAAAGGCGAGCATCATTTGAACCATGTAATCTTCACACCCTTGCGCGCCCTTTTCTCTGAGCATGGGAGAATATCCACCGATCTTCGTGAGCGCATCCTTGCGTATCGTCAGGCCGCTGCCGTTTCCGACAAAATTAACATCCAGTTGCTCTGAAAAAACATTGCCCGAGAGTTCAAACTTTTTAGGCTTATGGATGATATAACCCTTTTCGTCGAGGATGTAGGCGGGTGAATAGGCAACCGCCACGCTGGGCGAGGCTTGCTCTAACGCGTCGACATGCATTTCAACACGCATAGGGTGCCATAAATCATCCGCATCAATGGGGGCTATGTACTCGCCTTTACTGGCGGCGATTCCTGTATTTCTGGCGGCGGCAACGCCTGCATTATCCTGCGTAATAACCGTGATGGTTTCATGGGAATGGCGAAGATGTTCAATGATTTTTACAGCGCCATCAGTTGATCCATCATTAACCAATATAATCTCAATATTAGGGTAAGTCTGGTTTAGTACGCTTTGCAATGTTTCCTGAATAGTATTTTCAGCATTGTAAAATGGTATGACAACGGAAACGAGGGGGCGTTCAGCCATTTATAATATCCCTAAGCATTGAAATAGGCGGATCATAGTGATTTTGTGGATTATGTCAATGAATCTACGATTTCGCAGTCTATATTTCACTTTAATTGTTGTTAAAAATATATTTTATGTGGTCGGAGTGCAGGGCTTGACGCGGTGGTTTCATTGGACCATGTTACTGTCAAAATACCATAACAAAAATCAGGTTAGATACATACAATGTTTTTAGATTTAGACCCTGTCTTACTTGCGCGTATTCAGTTTGCTTTTACGATATCATTCCATATTGTTTTTCCGGCCTTTACGATCGGATTGGCGAGCTGGTTGGCCGTTGTTGAAGGGTTGTGGTTGAAGACAGGCAATAATGTTTACAAGGAAGTTTACAAATTCTGGATTAAAATCTTTGCCGTTTGTTTTGGTATGGGCGTGGTTTCCGGCGTTGTGTTGTCGTACCAGTTGGGGACGAATTGGTCGGTATTTTCTGATAGAACCGGCAGTGTGATTGGCCCGTTATTGGGGTTTGAGGTTTTAACCGCCTTTTTCCTCGAGGCATCCTTCCTTGGGGTCATGTTGTTCGGGTGGAGCAGGGTGAGCGATAGGATGCATTTCTTTGCAACCCTTATGGTTGCTATCGGCACATTATGCTCTGCTTTCTGGATATTGGCTGCGAACAGTTGGATGCAAACACCGCAAGGGTTTGAAATTGATCCGAATGGTATTTTAAAGCCGACAAATTGGATGGAAATTATCTTTACGCCGTCCTTTCCGTTTCGTTTGGTGCACATGGTTCTGGCGGCATATTTGACAACGGCCTTTACCGTCGGCGGTGTGGGCGCTTGGTATCTTTGGAATAAAAGACATGTGGCGCATGCGCGGGTGATGCTGGGTATGGCGATGATTATTGCCGTATTCATTGCGCCGACCCAATTGTTTGTGGGTGATTTACATGGCTTGAATACTTTGGAACATCAACCGGCCAAGGTCGCGGCAATGGAAGGTATCTGGAACACGGAAAAAGGCGCTGGGCTTCGTATTTTTGCTATTCCTGATCAAGAGGCCGAAATGAACCATTATGAGGTCGTAATCCCGCATTTGGCGAGCCTGATCCTGACCCACCACAAGGATGGTGAGATTAAAGGGTTGAAAGAATGGGCAAAAGAAGACCGCCCGCCGGTATTGATAGTATTTTGGTCATTCCGCGTTATGGTCGGCTTGGGCATGGCGATGATTTTGACGGGCATTATGGCAGTCATCTTGTTTTTCAGAAAAAGGTTGTTTGATACACGCTGGTTCCAGCTTTGGTGTATGGCTCTGACGCCTGCCGGATTTATAGCGCTGTTGGCGGGGTGGTTTGTGACCGAGGTCGGGCGACAGCCCTATGTTGTTTATGGGGTGGTGCGCACATCAGAGGCCGTGTCGCCTGTATTAGGGCAATATGTTGCCATATCACTTTTGGCCTTTGTTGTTGTCTATACGTTTTTGTTCGGCGCGGCGACATACTATATTCTGAAATTGATCCGCAAGGGCATTGATACACAAGACGAGGGCTTTGAAGAGCATAGTAAAATTGCGGCCCCGTTTCAAAACCCAACAGATGAAAAGGCATAAAAATGTTTACGTTTGAAAATTACATTGATCTTCCTTTGATTTGGGCAGGCGTCATCGGTGTCGCGGTGTTGCTCTATGTGCTTCTTGATGGCTTTGATTTAGGGCTGGGAATTTTGTTTCCCTTCGCGCCGTCGGATAAATGCCGCGATAAAATGATGAACTCCATCGCACCGTTTTGGGATGGTAATGAAACATGGTTGGTGTTGGGCGGCGGTGGGCTGTTTGCGGCCTTTCCGTTGGCCTATGCCATTGTGATGCCGGCAATGTATATTCCGATCATCATTATGTTGCTGTGCTTGATCTTCAGGGGGGTCGCCTTTGAATTTCGTTTTAAGGCCGATACCTCTCGCGCCTTATGGGACTATTCTTTCCATTTCGGCTCGCTTGGTGCGGCCTTGATGCAGGGCATGATCTTGGGCGGGATTGTTCAAGGCATAGCTGTAGAAGGGCGAGGCTTTTCCGGCGGCGCATTTGACTGGCTTACCGCATTTTCCTTTATGACAGGATTGGGTGTGGTGTGTGGTTATATCTTACTGGGCGCAACATGGCTGATAATGAAAACGGACGGTCCGACGCAGTTATGGGCGCGGCGTACTGCGAAATATATTCTGCTGTTTGTTGTTATTTTTATGGCTTTGGTCAGTCTGTGGGTACCGTATCTTGATAATGATCTTCATATACGTTGGTTTGGCGAGATGTTCTTCTGGCTTTTGCCGATCCCTGTTATAACGGCCACCTTGTTTGGCACGCTGATTTATAGCCTAAGAGCCGATCGTGAAGTACTCCCCTTTATCAGTACCTTGCTTATATTCCTGATGGGCTTCATCGGTTTGGCTGTGAGCCTTTGGCCTTTTGCCGTGCCTTATGATGTCACAATCTGGACAGCGGCGGCGGCGAATGAATCGCTTTCGTTGATGCTGGTCGGGGTGGTGATTATGTTACCGATTATCCTAAGCTATACGGCTTATTGCTATTATATTTTCAGAGGTAAAGCCAGTGACGAGCACATCTATTAAACCTGACCACACAAAGCCAAAGCATGAGAAGAAAAAACAATGGGCGTGGTTTGTCGGTATTTGGACGGCGAGCTTGCTGGTAACGATGAGCATAGGCTACGTGATAAAGATCCTTATCAAGGCGATATAGGACGTATCGTTATATATCGATTTTGTAAGCATCACTCTGCGCCATCGACGGGTTTTGTTTGTTCTGTGATTTTTTCTGAAACACAATAGGCGAAATTAAATTCACGATAGATGTCTTGATGTTTATAGGCCATCACCATGCGCACTGTACCAACATCCGGGGCTGGTCTTTTCTTTTCCGAGCCATTCGTATCTTTGTAAGATAACGGATCATAGATACCGATTGTACGCTGTTTGGCGGAACCAAAGCCCTTAAGTGGTGTCAGGATTTCATACTCAACTCTAGCGCGTCTTTCATAGACATCACCAACAGAGATCACCTTACCGACAAATAAGAGCGTGGTGTGTTTATATATGAAATCATATTGATTAACCCAGTCCCGCGCACATTCTTCGCCCATGGGCTTAACGCGCGTGGTTTTCATGTCTTGCAACAAGGATTGGGCTGTGTCCGTATCCGAAGCGTGCGCAGGTGATGTGAGCGCCCCGCAGAGGCCCAATGTGATTATTGTTAAATAACGGCTTATCTTCATCATCTTCATTTCTTGTAAATCGGTATTTTATAATTTTACATGTATTGGCTGTATTTAAAAGGGGTTATGGTTTTTGCACCGTGACGTCATCAGGTTGGTCGGCATGATCTTCGGGTGCGAAGTCCCATCCGCCGCCCAGAGCC